>LNFM01000071.1_pt1 | contig 231128 bp, 207 predicted proteins | sample 596031 | NCBI WGS metagenome assembly LNFM01 (sample SAMN04254537, study PRJNA301005) | activated carbon metagenome | isolation source: dual media filters at the Ann Arbor, Michigan drinking water treatment plant | place: USA: Ann Arbor | reverse complement strand
GACAAATTGCTGCGCCTGACGCTGGATGTAGGCGAAGGTCGTTTGCGCAATGTGTTCTCCGGCATCAAATCCGCTTACCAACCAGAAGAGCTGATCGGGAAATTAACCGTAATGGTCGCCAACCTCGCACCTCGCAAGATGAAGTTCGGTATCTCTGAAGGCATGGTACTGGCCGCATCGGCAGCGGATGAAAAAACCAATCCGGGTATCTACATCCTGAATCCATGGCCGGGAGCAGAACCGGGCATGCGCGTCGGCTGATCGCCTAACCGCAGCGAAAGTAAAAGCAGAAAATCAAAACGGGCCAATCGGCCCGTTTTTTTTATTTCGCACTGATTTATTACGCTATTCACGTTTCATTTGCTGCGATTCATCCACGGCATGTCATCTACTGCAATTATTTCTCGACAGCGTTCGCACGATCCAGCCACTGCTTTACATCCGCCAAGATCTGATCCGACATAGCTGGATCGTTCAACACACGTGACAGCGTGACCGCACCTATCATCGCGGCCCAATTACCCACGGCTGCCTGACGCCTTTCAATGTCCGTTTCGCCAGCCATAGAATGACTGAAGGTTTCAATCTGGCTACGTGCGCTTTCCGTCATCGTCGTACGCGCGGCATCCGATGCCCGCGTTGCCTCTTGCGCCAAAGTGGGGAAAAGACAACCGATACCTGGATTGTCTCTGTGCTGGGTACTTAAATAGCCATCAGCAAAAGCGGCGAAGTTGATTCCGGGGGCGTCCTGGCCGGAATACGGCGCCAGCGTATGCGCGAACGCTTGCGCCAGCAAATCATCCTTGGATGTGAAATGTCCATAGAACGCGCCGTGCGTCAGGCCTGCAGCCTTCATCACATCCGCCACTGTTACGCCTTCAAAGCCACGCTCGCGAAACATGCGGGCCGCCGCATCCAGAATCAACTTCCGGTTTTCTGCGACTTGTTCTTTGCTGATTTTCATCATTGGTCCTTGGCTGAAAATATTCACAAATTAATGCTTGACACTTTACATGACGACCATCATGATTGCAATCATTATGAGCATCATGATTAAAACTTGGCGCCATAAAGCGGTCTTTCTGACTGATATCCCATCTCGTTTCACCCTATTAAAGGAAATAAGCATGAGCATCGAAGCCAAAACCACCACCATCCTGATTACCGGCGCTTCAACTGGCATAGGCGCAACCTACGCCGACCGCTTCGCAAAACGCGGCCATAACCTGATACTTGTCGCCCGCAACGGCGCACGACTGGAAGAATTGGCAACACGTCTGCGCAAGGAAACCGGCGTGACCATCGACATCATCGTCGCCGACCTGACCAAGTCCGCCGATCTGGCAAAAGTTGAAGCCCGCCTGCGCGACGACAAAGACATCGGCATTTTGCTCAACAATGCCGGTGCTGCTGCACACGGTGGCTTTGAAAGCTCGACCGCCGATGCACAAGAAAACCTGATCACGCTGAATATCACTGCACTGACACGCCTGAGCGCAGCCGTTATTCCCCGTTATCTCGCGCAAGGACAAGGTGCGATTGTGAACATCGCGTCAGTGGTCGCACTTGCACCTGAACTGCAACTTGGCATGTATGGCGCAACCAAGGCTTATGTATTGCACTATTCGCAAGCGCTGCACGTAGAACTCGGTGCCCGCGGCTTGTATGTGCAAGCCGTATTGCCGGCAGCGACAAGAACAGAAATCTGGGAACGCTCGGGACGCGATGTCAATGAGATGACCGGCGTGATGGAAGTTGGCGAATTGGTTGATGCGGCATTGGTCGGCTTTGATCGTGGCGAAGTCATCACGATTCCACCACTGCCAGATGCCGCTCAGTGGGAAACCTTTAACTCAGCACGTCAAGCAATGCTGCCTAATCTGGCGCAAGAACACGCGGCAAAACGCTATCAGGCTTGATCGCGTTAATGGGTCTGAGCGTCTGCATTTGTATGACTGCACTCTCTTTATCAATTTGAAGAAAGCGTAGTGAGGAATGCAGGCGCTTGCTGTAGTCGCAAATTGAACGTGAATTCAAATCCGTATTGAATACTGATTACGAACAAAGAATCACATCAAGCTTCAAGATAGTCTTCGCCATCGCCATTGTCTGGCACAAAAGCTGCTGCTAACATCGTCTCCATGCAAGCCAACACGTAGCAATCGCTGCATTCGGCAATCATGGTGACCGTGAAGGTACAGACTAATGAAGTTCAAATTCTCGTTTCACCCGCGCCTGCTCGATTCCTTGCGTGATTACGATGCTGGTTTGTTCTTCCGGGATCTGAGTGCAGGCTTGACTGTCGGTATCGTTGCTCTCCCCCTTGCAATGGCGTTTGCAATTGCCAGCGGCGTCAAACCCGAGGCGGGTATTTTTACCGCCATCATCGCAGGCTTTCTGGTGTCAGCCTTCGGCGGTTCGCGCGTGCAGATCGGCGGACCGGCCGGTGCCTTCATCGTCATTGTGTACGGCATCGTTGAAACCTACGGCGTCGCCAATCTACTGATCGCCACGATTTTTGCCGGCATGATGTTGTGCGCGATGGGCTTGTTCCACCTTGGTTCGTTGATACGTTATATCCCGGTGCCTATCGTGATCGGCTTTACCAACGGGATTGCGGTGCTGATCGCCTTGTCGCAGATGAAGGATTTTTTCGGTTTGCGGATAGACAAGATGCCAGCGGATTTTTTTACGCAGATCAAGGTGCTGGCAACGAGTACCGATACATTTAATCCGATCAGTCTGATCATTGCGGCTCTTTCCCTGATCATTATTTTTGGCTGGCCGCTGCTGTGGCAAAAGAAAATCGACGAGACGCCGGCCCTTGCAAGCCCAAGAGTCCAACGCGTATCCATCATCATGCGCGCCGTACCGGGCACAATTCTGGTGCTGCTATTGGCGACCCTGAGCGTCACTCTCTTCGATCTGAAAGTAGACACCATAGGCAGCAAGTTCGGCGGCATACCGCAAGACCTTCCTACGTTCAAGTTACCGCACTTCTCGTGGGAACTGGTCAAACAACTGTTTCCCCCTGCATTGACGATCGCCTTGCTGGGTGCAATTGAATCGCTGCTGTGCGCGCGCGTGGCCGACAACATCACCGGCGACAGGCATGATCCGAACCAGGAATTGATGGCGCAAGGCATCGCCAATATCGTCACCCCTTTCTTTGGCGGCATACCGGCCACCGGCACAATTGCCCGCACTGTAACCAATATCCGCGCTGGTGCTGCATCGCCGATTGCCGGCATTCTGCATGCGCTGACATTGCTGGTCATCGTGCTGATCGCCGCCCCGCTCGCCAACAATATTCCATTGGCGGCATTGGCCGCGATCCTGCTGTATGTCGCCTACAACATGGGCGAATGGCATGAGTTCGCGCGCCTGCGGCACTTCTCGATGAACTACCGGATTTTGATGCTGGCGACTTTCCTGCTGACGGTCATCGTCGATTTGACGGTCGCGGTGCAAGTGGGGCTGGTGCTGGCGTGCGTATTTTTTATTTACCGCATCTCCAGCCTGACGCGGATAGAACTGATTCCGTCAGACAGTTTGAGCGTACCCTTGCCGCGCGGCGTCATGGCTTATTCGATCTTTGGCTCTCTGTTTTTTGGTGCCGTCGGCAAGCTGGAAGGCTTGATCGGGCAGCAGACGATGCCGGAAAAAGCACTGATACTGGAATTGCATCAATTGATCAACCTGGATGCGACCGGCCTTGATGCACTGGAAACCATCCACAAGACACTGCAACGTCATGGTAGCCAGCTCATCTTGTGCGGACCGAATCAGCAGCCGCTGGATTTGATGCGGCGTGCCGGCTTCTTGAATCGACTCGGATTGCAGAACTGCCTGCCCAATCTGTCGGATGCGGTGGCACGCAGCGCGGCATTATCGTCCTGATGACCTGCTGATGATTCGCTGATCCTGCGCTAGCCGCGCACCGGGTCGGTCACCGAGGTTTGGGTGACTGCTCCACTATCGCTATCGAAATGCACATTGAAAAAACGTTCGGTGGTCGGACCTTCCAGATAGCGCCAATCCCACACCTCTTCATTCTTTAAACCGAACTTGACGACGCTACGCGGCTTGCCGAGTATGCGACGCACCTGATCACGGCTCATGCCGGCCTTGATGGTGGCGAAATTCTCTTGCGTTAACACTTGTGCGTAGGTCTGAAAAATCCCCTGCGCATCCAGCTTGACCATGAAGGTGCGATGCCCTTCCGGACCTTTTGGATATTCCAGCGTACGCGATCCGTTATCTTCCTTCCAGATCATTTCCGGCTCACCCATCGCGCTGCGCACGTCGGCTTCGGTCGACATGCCTTTGCTCAGTTTTTCCAGGCCGAAGTCTTCAATTACCCGACCATTGCAACCGAACATCAACAAACCGCAAACAAAACTGAACAAGGCACGTAAAAAATTCTTCATGTAATTCCCATATTTCCATATAAAGCGAAAGCGGCACCTGCCACCGAACATTGATTATCCCGGCATCTGGACCGGGTGATTGCCCGAATGGCAGTTTTATCCCACACGCTCACAAAAAGTAAGGATTTAGCGAGGATTGTATCCTTATGGAACATCCAGCCACTGATCCGGCAAAGCTGGTCAAAACCGGGCAAAAGACAGGGTAAAATAGCGGCTGATTCCACCTTGTTGCCAATTTACCCATGAAACTCAGCAAACAGCACGCCAATTATCAATCCGAGATCACCCAGTTCATCGACTCGCTGAAAGCAAAGAATCCGAACCTGGAAGCCTCGCAGCTCGCCGGTCGCGCACTGCTGTGGGATAAAAGCCCTATCGATCTGGAGCAGCAAGCCCGCAATCAGGCTTCTCATATTGATCAACAAGCTTACCCGTATCAAAACAAAGTCCGGTAAATGAGCAACGGGCCGAACACGATGCGGGCGCACTTGCCTTCCAGTGCGCCCGATCTTGTGGTCGATGGCAGACCGGATACCACACCGGATGTCATCGATGGCGTCGCGTATGCGCGCCTGTACGGCGAACCGCTGTTCCGCATGCCTACGGATTTGTATATTCCGCCGGATGCGCTAGAAGTCTTCCTCGAAGCATTCGAAGGTCCGCTCGATCTGCTGCTCTACCTGATCCGCAAGCAAAACTTCAACATCCTCGACATTCCGATGGCGCAGGTGACGAAGCAGTATTTGCAATACGTCGATCAAATCCGCCTGCACAATCTCGAACTCGCTGCTGAATATCTATTGATGGCAGCGATGTTGATCGAGATTAAATCGCGCATGTTGCTGCCTGTGCGCAAAGCCGATACCGGCGAAGAAGCCAGCGATCCGCGCGCCGAGTTAGTCCGTCGTCTGCTCGAATACGAACAAATGAAATTGGCGTCACAACAAATTGACGCCTTGCCGCAACTTGGCCGCGATTATGTACGCACGCAGATTTATATCGAGCAAAGCGTCGTCACACGCTGGCCGGAAGTCGAAGTCGTCGATCTGCAAGCTGCGTGGGCAGATTTGATCAAGCGTGCAAAATTGACTGCGCATCATATGATCAGCCGTGAAGAATTGTCGGTACGTGAACATATGACGTCTATCTTGCGTCGCCTGCAATCGACCAAGTTTGTCGAGTTCGCCGATCTGTTCGATCCTTCGCGCGGCGTGCCTGTCGTGGTCGTCAACTTCGTCGCGCTGCTGGAACTGGCCAAGGAAACCCTGATCGAGATAACGCAGGCTGAACCATTCGCACCAATTTATGTTCGCCTGGCTTACGCGCCTAGCTGATTTTTTCCATTCACACCGCGATCGCTTCCATCATTTCGATTTTGTGCCCGGCATCTGACGCGCAACCAACCCACATCCAGACAGTTTTATGAAGATCATTTCCTGCATCGAAGAATTGCGCGACCATTTGCGCGGCCAGTTACGCACTGCATTTGTCCCTACCATGGGCAATCTGCATGACGGTCACCTATCGCTGATGCGTCTGGCGCGCAAGCATGGCGATCCAGTCGTTGCATCCATCTTCGTCAATCGCCTGCAATTCGGTCCTAACGAGGATTTCGACCGCTATCCGCGCACTTTCCAGGCTGACGTTGAGAAGCTGGAAAAAGAAGGCGTCTACATCTTGTTCGCGCCGACAGAAAAGGATTTGTATCCGGAGCCGCAAGAGTTCCGTGTACAACCACCGAATGATCTGGGCAATACGCTGGAAGGTGAGTTCCGTCCCGGCTTTTTCAGCGGCGTGACCACCATCGTATTGAAACTTTTTTCCTGCGTACAGCCGAGCGTCGCGGTATTCGGCAAAAAGGATTATCAGCAGTTGATGATCGTGCGCAATATGTCCAAGCAATTCGCATTGCCGACAGAAATCATCGCAGCCGAAACCTATCGTGCCGAAGACGGGCTGGCACTGTCGTCACGCAATATGTATCTGTCGGCAGAGGAACGTGCGGAAGCACCGGCGCTTTTCAGAAACTTGAACGCTGTGGCAGATGAAGTACGCGGCGGCCATCTGGATATTTTCGAGCTGGAACGCCAGGCCATGGCCGACCTCAAGCAACGCGGCTGGCAACCTGATTACATCTCGATACGCAAGCGCGCCAACCTGCAACCGCCAACAGCCGGCGATATGGCGCAAGGCGAAAAACTGGTGGTACTCGCCGCGGCAAAATTGGGTGCAACGCGCCTGATTGATAACCTGGAAATCTGATTCTGGGCTCGACCCTGGCTTTGTATTGTTTTTCAGTTCGACGCAGCCAGGGATAAGGATGAGCACGTTGCAATGATCTTTTGCAATTGCTGCTTGTGCGCTTCTATATTTCCATCGATATACAGGCTGGTACGAAAACCTTCGGTACCAGCCAATATGCAATAAATCGCCTTGCAGGAAAATTGCAGTTGCACGATGCGTGCGCCGACGACGGCGTCCAGTACGATGGAACATACCTTCCCTGCCTTGATGGGCGCCGAACTCATAACCGCCATACTTTGCGCAGAAACATCTATCGTACGTATCTGTATGGTCGCGTCATCGGTCGTCATCAAGCCGCGACGACGAAATACATAACGAGGTTCTTGTCGCCTTGAATCCTGTGCAGCCAGCATCGCATGCGCACTCATGATGACTCTTTCTCAAAAGGGAGTAGTCATGAATGCTACGGAGTCAGCATGACGATTTGATGACAACGTAAGGTTCGAATGTTAAAGATGCTTGAGCAAGAAGATGCTGCAGATTACACAAATAATCTTTATCGATTTTGATTCGGCATCATCATTAAATCAGTCGCACCGAGATCAATTTTTTGTTGGGACAACAAAGTCGTTACCTGTCCGCGATGATGCGTCTGGTGATTAAACATATGCGTGACCAATAGCCAGGATGGCTTGTTGCGCGTAGTTTTAGTCATGCCGCTATACCAGGAAAAGTCGCCAGCCAGCCATGTGGCATCCAGACTCGCAGCCCAGACGATCAGTTCTTCATCCAACGCTATCCGTGCTGCTTTCAATGCATCCCACTCGGTATGCAAATCGAGATTGGCGGGCGTGGTCGGCATCCCTCTTTCCAGCGATGTACCTTTAGTGAAGCGGCCCAGCCACATCGCATCGCCCCACACCAGATGATTCAAGGTCGAATGTATCGATTTAAAGAATGCGCCGCAATCGGCCTTGCGTTCCGCATCGCTCAGTTGCTCACTGGCGGCATAGACCTTTTCATTCATCCAGCGGTTGTAACGCGCCAAGAACTGCGCGTATTCCGGTGAAATCATTTTCTAGCTACCCACTGCAAAAGCTCTTGCCACTGATCGACATCTTTTTCTACGCGCGATGGCGCCACATCCCATAGCGTCGCCCCGTTTGCTGAGAGCTGCACGTAATTCTGTGTATCGCGCAGGAAACCAAGCACCGGAATACCGAGCCCATTCACATATTGCGTCAGTTGATCCGCTGCACGCGTGCGCGCGTTGACCCGCATGCCGAGCACAGCAAGCTCAAACTTGCCTTTGGTTTGTTTCAGCTTTTGCAAAAATTCCTGCGTCGCCAGAATATCGAAGATAGATGGTTGCAGCGGAACGATCACCTTGTCGGCGATCTGCATGACTTTATCGAAACGCTTGCCGCTAAATCCGGCAGGCGTATCCAGCACGATATGCGTGGTTCCTTTTGGTGGCTTGGCGACGTGACCGTCTTCGATTTCCCATGGCTGAATCACCGGTAATGATGCGTGGCGCAATGCCAGCCATGCGCGCGACGATTGCTGTACATCGGTATCGCCCAGCATGACCTTGTGTCCTTGCGATGCAAAATATCCGGCAAGATTGGTGGCAAACGTACTCTTGCCGACGCCGCCTTTCGGATTGGCGATGACGATGACTGGCATGAAATTCCCCTTTTGGCGTTGTTATTGGCGATTCACTTGAAACCAGCCTGCAGTCTGCCTCTCGCTGATTCAGCAGCAAGAATATCATGCTGCATTGCAAGGTCAATCCTGCCAGAAGGGTTAGCAACAGGCTTGTTGTATAGACGTCAAAAGCGACGCCGATGGCGCCAGACAAGTGGGAAAATCAGGCCGTGGAATCGTCCAGTGCGCACAATGCATCCAGCAGCGGCTGCGTTGCTTGTGCGAGCCTGTCCAGACTGGCTTCACGCAAACTTGCAGTATCCACCGCAACGTCGCTGTCCAGCCCTGCCCAGCGTAACAAGGCGGAACAGGCGGACGGCGTATCGAACATCCCATGCAGATAGCTGCCCAGAATTTGATCATCGGCAGAGCGCGCACCTTCCGGACGGCCGGCGATGACAAAAGCCGGGAACGAACGCGCTGCGCCGTCGGAAAGTCCCATATGGATTTCGTAGCCGCTGACGACTGCATCGTTATCGGTAAACGCACACATACCCTGCACCTGCTCTAACTGCTTTTCACGCGTCAGCACGGTCGCGATATCCAGCAAACCCAGCCCTTGCGAAATACCCGGTATACCTTCGACGCCTTGCGGATCATCTATAGTTTTTCCCAGCATTTGATAGCCGCCGCAGATGCCGATGATCTTGCCGCCATAACGCGCATGACGAATCAATGCCTCACGCCATCCGTTCGCAATCAGCCAGTCCAGATCGCCACGCGTATTTTTACTGCCAGGCAGGATGATCAGATCGGCTGATGGAATCGGTTGCCCAGGCCCGATCAATTGCAGATCGACGTCCGGATGCGCGCGCAGCGCATCGAAGTCCGTGTGATTGCTGATGCGCGGCGGCACCGGCACAATCACGCGGAAAGCACCACGTGCGACTTGCGTTTGTTCCACCGCATCTTCGGCATCGAGAAACAAACCGTGCAGATAGGGCAGCACGGCCAGCACCGGTTTGCCGGTTTGTTCTTCCAGCCATCGCAGCCCCGGTTCCAGCAAGCTGATATCGCCGCGAAAACGGTTGATGACAAAACCGATCGTCCGTTTGCGCTCGCTCTCTGACAGGCAAGCCAAGGTACCGATAATGTGCGCGAACACGCCGCCTCTATCAATATCCGCCACCAGAATCACCGGGCAATCGACCGCCTCGGCAAAACCCATATTGGCAATATCGCGATCGCGCAGATTCACTTCTGCCGGACTACCTGCGCCCTCCACCAAAACGACTTCATATTGCTTCCGCAAGCGGCCATACGATTCCAGTACCGCTTGCATAGCGATCGGTTTGTAGGCGTGATAGTCGCGCGCATTCATGTCGCTGCGCGCCTTGCCGTGAATGATCACTTGCGCACCGGTGTCGCTGGATGGCTTGAGCAAAATCGGATTCATGTCGGTGTGCGGCGGCAAACCGGCAGCAATCGCTTGCAAAGCCTGAGCACGCCCGATTTCTCCACCATCGCTGGTGACGGCGCTATTTAATGCCATATTCTGCGGCTTGAACGGAACGACCTTTACACCCTGTTGCGCCAGCAAGCGGCAAAGTGCTGCAACCAGCGTGGTTTTGCCGGCGTCAGATGTGGTGCCTTGCACCATTAATGTATGAAAGGGAAATTTCACGGTTGCTCTTTCATGGCTGCATAAGTCACGGTTGAACCAGTTATTTTGCCGTACGGCGGCTGCGGGCCAGTTCCAGTTTTTCGCACACCACGGCAGCACCTTCTATCAGGCGCGGCCCGGCGCGATTCACCAGATCGGCATCGACGGAAAACAGATTGTCTTTTTTAACCGCCAGCAGATTCGGGTAAGACTTCCACATTTCCAGGCCACCGGATTTTTCTGCCTGCCTGTCACCGGTCATCATCACTTCCGGATTTTCCAGCAGCACGGATTCGACGCTGACCGTCGGTGCAGGAATCGGCAGTTTGGCAAACACATTTTCACCGCCGCACAGACGAATTGCATCGCTCATGATGTTTCCGCCATTGAGCGTGTACAGCGGCTTACCCCACACCTGATAAAACATGCGCACGGTTGGACGATGGCGATACTGCGCGTCCAGACGTGCGAGTTCGGCGCGCTGGGCGATGGCAACCTTGTTGGCTTTCTGCTCGGTGCCCATCAAGATACCCAGCCGCTCTATGCTGGTCGGAATGTCAGCCAGCTTCTTTGGTTCGTTGAAATAGAAAGGAATGCCTAGCTTGCGCACATGTTCAAGCTGACGCTCTGAATTGCCATGCAGCCACACCACCAGTAAATCGGGTTTCAAGGCGATGATGCGCTCGACGTCGATTTGCTGATGACTGCCGACACGTGGAATTTTCAATGCCGCCGCCGGAAAATCGCTATAACCGACCGTACCGACTATCCGTTCACCGCCACCTGCGGCAAAAATCAGTTCCGTTGCATGTGGTGCCAGCGATACGATGCGTTGCGCCGGTTGCGTCAAAGTCACTGTATTGCCGCCATCGTCCTGCACGCTGACGACAGCGTTCGCCGCGCCAGCAATCAATATCAGACTCAGTGCCGCAGCTTTCGTAAAGCGAATACTCATTCAATATCCTGTGAAATAGTCGATGCTGCCAATGCCTGCTGCAAACGTTGCCAGCCTGCGTCATCAGGCGGCAAACCCAGGCGCACGCCGTGAATAAAATGTCTGATCCACACGCCATGCGCAGCCATCTGTTCCGCAAATTCTGCTGGCCTTGCATGTGGCCAGTACTGATACAACGCACAACCCGTCGATGCAAGGCCATATGCAGCAAGCAGTTGCTGCAAGCGTAATCCTTGCTCTTTTAATTGCTGACGCATTGCAAGCTGCCATGCGCGATCCGACAATGCCGACAATCCTATTTGCTGTGCCGGACCGCTGATAGTCCAGGGTCCCAGCAAATCGGCAAGTTTTGTTAACAACTCAGGATGAGCAGCGACAAAACCTAAACGCAAACCGGCCAGTCCGAAAAATTTACCGACTGAACGCAATACGATCAGGCCAACTTGCGCGGTGTGCGAAGCGACACTCGCCTCCGGCGTAACATCGCCAAATGCTTCATCGACTATCAGCCATCCACCTTTTTCTGCCAACTGCGCGGCCCAATGCAGCAGGACTTCGGCTGCGACAGATTCACCCGTAGGATTATTCGGATTGCAGACCACCATCACATCGCAATCATCCACAGCCGATGCCAGTTGTGCGTACGGCACTTCTATTACTTCATGCCCCGCCTGCCTCCATTGGAATGCATGTTCCGCATACGAAGGTGCAGCAACCACGACTCTTGAACGCAAGCGCAAGCGCGGCAAGCCCTGAATTGCGGCCTGCGTGCCGGCGACTGGTAACAACTGCGGAGCGCAGTAATAACTTTGCGCAGCGTCCAACAACGCGGCACTTGGTTCCGGCAAACGATGCCAGGCATCTGATGAAATCACGGGAACGGGATACGGTTGTGGGTTGATGCCGGTAGAAAGATCGAGCCAGTCTTCACGCAGGCGTTGATAACGCCGTATTGCTTCATGCAGATTGCCGCCGTGTTCAAGCATGGGAAGCTCCGGCAATACCAATCAGGCAAATCAATCCTGCCCACAGTGCTGTAGTCAATGCAACCAGCCGCCATGCGCGGGCAATGTCTTTGCCAGTCGCGAATGGACCGCTGCCTAGCGGTGGACGCTGTTCAACTTCACCGTCGTAAATTGCCGCACCACCTAGAGAAATATTCAACGCCCCCGCGCCGGCCGACATCACTGGCCCGGCATTCGGACTGGACCACGCCGGCCCTTGCGTGCGCCAGCATTGCCATGCGAGACGCGTATTGCCGAGTAATGCATATGACAGCGCCGTCAAGCGCGCCGGAATGAGATTCAGCACATCATCCATGCGCGCAGCGACACAGCCAAAATCGTTAAACCGTGCATTGCGATAACCCCACATTGCATCCAGCGTATTCGCCAGACGAAACAACACCGCACCCGGGCCACCAGCAAGCACAAACCAGAACAAGGTACCGAACACGGCATCGTTGCCATTTTCCAGCAAGGATTCAACGCCGGCCTTGGCCAGATCGGATTCCTTTGCCTGCGTGGTATCGCGACTGACGATGCGCGCAGTCAAGATACGCGCCTGCGGCAAATCGTCATCCATCAATGCCTGCGCAATCGGCAAGGTGTGATCACGCAGGCTACGCAATCCCAGACAGAAGTACAGCAGCAATGCATGCACTGCAAACGCAATCAACATATCGAAGCGTGCCAACCAGAATGTCAGACCCCAGGTCAGCGCGACAAACGGCAATACGATCAGCAGCCATGCCAATCCACCGCGCGCAAAACGGTGACTGCCTGCGTTGAGGATTTTTTCCAGCCGAATGGCAAGATTGCCGAAACCGACCAGCGGATGCCAGCGCGTCGCTTCACCCAGGCGCATGTCGAGCAGCACACCCAGCAAGACCATGATCGCAATTGCAGCGAATGAAAAATCCATCAACACATCAGCCTCACATCAACCCTTGAGCACGACCGGCAAGCCGGCGACGACCAATATGGCGCGATCACACACTGCTGCAACATCCTGATTCAAGCGACCTGATTCATCGACGAACCAGCGCGAGAGCGCACCTTGCGGTATCACGCCCTGCCCGATCTCATTCGAGACAAGAATCACGCCGCCCTTGGCCTTGTCCAAGGCCTGCAACAATAATGCACGCTGATACTGGAAAGCCGGCGGCGGCTCTATCATCCCTACTTCCGGATAGTTTCTCGCTTCAGAAAACAGGAGATTGGAAAGCCAGACCGTCAGACAATCGACAAGAACCAGCGTATCCGGCCCACTGTGTTTTTCGATGGCCCGCGCTAACTCAATGGATTCTTCTACCGTGGTCCAATACACATCACGGCGTTCACGATGATGCGCAATGCGACTTTTCATTTCATCATCGCCGGCCTGAGCCGTCGCGATATAGACAATGCGCTTCCTGGAGGCAACCGCCAGTCGCTCTGCATAAGCGCTTTTACCGGAGCGCGCTCCGCCTATGATCAGTGTACGCATCAGCTCCAATCACCTTTCGAAAAGATGCGCGCCATCGCCGCCGGGCACGATGAAAAGTACGCGTGGAAATAGGTTGCAGTCAATGCACGCTGCTTATATACAGCCTCGCCCTGCGCACCATTCGATCGTTTCACCGTTTGCGCGACGGGTTCTGCATCGGTGATCAATGTCGAGTAATGAAATGCATGGCCGCGCAACTCGCCTTCTGCCATCTCCAGCGCCTGCATGCCCAGTCCGGCCAGCTTGGTCTGCATGACGACTTCGCCCTTCAACAAACCGACCATGGGCCAGATCTTGCCCTGTGCATCCTTGAGCGTATCGGCCACCACCATCATGCCGCCGCATTCTGCGAGTATGGGCACGTCCTTTGCATACGCATCGCGCATGGAATTCTGCCAGCGTTGCGCCGCCGACAAGCTTGCACAATGCAGTTCGGGATAACCACCCGGGATATATACCGCATCCGCATTGGCCGGAACCGGCTCATCATTGAGCGGTGAAAAAAAGTGCAGCTGCGCACCCGCTGCTCGCAGACATTCAAGGTTGGCGTGATAGACAAAGGCGAAGGCAGCGTCACGCGCAATCGCGATATTTTTTCCGGCGAGAAGTTGCGCAGCGGGTTGAGTCTGCGCAGCAGCAAGACTCTCTTCCAACATGATGGGCAGGATGCTATTCCATGCGCCCATATCAAGATCGATTTGATCTGCAAGCTGATCGAGTATCTGGTCGACCTCTGCAATTTCATCCGGCTGCACCAAACCAAGATGCCGCTCAGGCAATGACGCCTGCAACTTCGGCAAAGTCGCCAGTAATGGAATACCCCGTATCCCTTGCGTAATCTGCGTTGCATGGGATGCGCTGGCTACCCGATTGACAATCACGCCGGCCAGCTCTACCGGACCGTACTGCTGCAGCCCGAGCAATATTGCACCTGCAGTCTGCGCCATCTTCGCAGCATCGAGCACCACGACAACCGGCACGCCGAATGCGCGCGCAAGATCGGCAGAGCACGGATTACCATCATACAAACCCATCACGCCTTCGATCAGGATGACGTCAACTTCGGCAGCGGCTTTAACCAATAATCTGCGGCAATCGTCGAGGCCGACCATCCACAAGTCGAGCGCATACACTTCGGCGCCGCTCGCTCTTTGCAAGATCATCGGGTCAAGATAATCGGGGCCGGTCTTGAAGATACGCACACGCAAGCCCTGCTTGATCAACTTGCGTGCCAGCGCGGCAGTTACCGTGGTCTTGCCCTGTCCCGACGCAATCGCTGAAATCAATACAATACGTGCGCTGTTCATGATGTTTTGCTCGCCAAGCCGCCAGCCGAGCGGGCACTTGCAAATGGTTCTATCGTCGTGATTTTGAACATGGTGGCGTATGCGTGCATGGTTACCACTCCACGCCAGCTTGTGCCGCAATACCGGCAGCAAACGCGTGTTTGATAGGCTGCATCTCGGTGACGGTATCTGCCACTGCGATCAATTCCGGCGGCGCGCCGCGACCAGTTACCACCACATGTTGCATCGCGGGACGCGCCTGCAGATCTGCGATGACGCGCTGCACATCGAGATATTTGTATTTCAATGCGATGTTCAACTCATCCAGTACGACCAGGCCGATTGTAGGATCGCTCAATAATTCCTTGGCGCGCTGCCATGCGATTTCTGCATTGGCGACATCGCGTTCACGGTTTTGCGTTTCCCACGTATAGCCTTCGCCCATCACATGGAAACTGATCTCATCCGGAAAACGGCGGAAGAAGTTTTCTTCACCGGTTGCAATCGCACCTTTGATGAACTGTACGACGCCGACTTTCATGCCGTGCCCAAGTGCGCGCGCGGCCATGCCGAAGGCGCTGGAACTTTTTCCCTTGCCGTTGCCGCAGGTAATAACAAGTACGCCGGCCTCACGCCTGGCCGCCTCGATTTTTTTATCGATGACTTCTTTCTTGCGCGCCATGCGGGCATTATGACGTTCGGTCACTCCATCGACATCTTTATCTGCGCTGCTTTGATGTTCACTCATATTCACTCTTCCTCACTTCAGATTCACTTCTGCTTCACTTCTTGTTCTTTATCGCCAGCCAGATAAATGGTGCGCTCGCCGTGTTTGACTATCTCGATGGGATGACCCAGACATTCACTGAGCAGCGGTGCCTGCATGACTTCATCCACGCTGCCCGCATGCCAGCGGCCATCGCCCATCAATAACAAGGCGTGGGTTGCCACGCTGTGCGCAAGGTTTAAATCATGGCTGACCATGACGACAGATTTACTTTGCTCGCGACATAGTGTGTCGAGCAGACGCATGATGCTGACTTGATGCGCCAGATCGAGTGCGCTAGTCGGTTCGTCCAGCAGTAGCAAAGGTGTGTCCTGCGCCAATACCGCGGCAATGGCCACGCGTTGCCGTTCACCACCGGACAAGGAGCGCACATCGCGATCGGCCAAGGCATTGACGTCCATCAACTGCAACGCTGAATAGGCTGCCGCATAATCAGCATCTGATTCCCAATAAGCGGACTCGTGATACGGATGGCGCGCAGTCAAGACCGTCTCGATCACGCGATAGGCGAAGGCATCGCTTCTACCCTGTGGCAGGAATGCACGTTGACGTGCCAGATCCTGCAAGGGCCAATCTTTCAGCACGCGACCATTCAAGGCAATCGTGCCACCTTCGGTTGGACGCAAGCCAACCAGGGCGCGCAGCAAGGTGCTTTTACCGGCGCCATTGCGTCCGATCACGCACCAGCATTCACCAGCGCCGATTTGCCAATCCAGCGCATCGACCAATAACCGATCGGCAATGCGCAGCTGTAATTTATTTGTGTGCATCATGGCGTGCATCAGCGCTTCCTCAACTGATGCAGCTGCAGCAGGAAGACCGGCACGCCGATGATTGCGGTGATGACACCGACCGGCAACTGCTGCGGCGCTACGACGCTGCGCGCCAGCGTATCTGCCAACACCAGAAAAGCACCCCCAACCAGCGCCGCAGCGGGCAACAGCAGACGATGATCAGGTCCCAGAACGAAGCGACATGCGTGCGGCACGATCAAGCCGACGAAACCGATGCTGCCAGCGTTACTGACTGCGCTTGCGGTCAACAATGCTGCACATAAAAACAAACCTATACGGAATCTTGCAACGTTGATGCCCAGCGTAACTGCTGCTTCCGCATGCAATGCAATCACGTTGATCGCACGCGCTGCACGCGTGGAAAAGATCAAAGCGCCTATCAATACTATCCAGGGCAGCCAGCGGAATTGCGTCCCCGACAAATCGCCTATCATCCAGAACACCATGCCGCGCAGGCGATTGTCCGGTGCAATCGATAGCATCAATGCCACCAATGCGCTGCAACCGGATGCGAGTATCACACCGGTCAATAACAATAATGGCGCACCGCCATCAGAGTTGACGCTACCGCGCAAATCACGCTGCGCCAGCAAGTACAACATGACGGACACCGCCATCGCGCCGACAAAAGCGGCGACATCAATCGACCAGCTCATTGAAAATAGCAGCATCGCGCCCAGCGCGCCTACCGCAGCACCACCCGAAACACCGAGCACGTAAGGCTCGGCCAAAGGATTGCGCAATAGCGCTTGCATCATCACGCCAGCCAGCGCCAGCGTCGCGCCAGTCACAAAAGCAGACAAGGCACGGCTAAGTCGCAAATCAACCAGCGTCGCCGCCAGCGTCGAAGTCGTTCCCTGCGTCAACTCACGCATCGCGGACAATACATCCTGCACGGGCAAAGCCACCGAGCCGACCACACAGGCAATCACGACACTCAGCAAGGCAAGAGAAACCAGCGTAGACAAAACCATCCATGCACGCTTGCGTCCATGCGAGGCAGAGATGCGCATGGATTTAACTGAAGTAACGCTCATGGATGCAGCAACATTCGGACTTCCTCATGAAATTCGCGCATGCAAGGCCTAGGTATAGGCCCCAAGCATGCGCGACGATAGGACTGCTATTTTACAAAAACTGCTTCAATGCCACTTATTTAAATCCATAGCGCACGCCAACAAATATGTTGGCGCCAGCAGTTTGATAGCCTTGTGCAAGCTCATATTGCTTATCGAGCGCATTATTCCAACGACCGAATAATTGCCAGTCATTACGCAAGTCATAACTCGCATGCAAATTCAATAAAGCATAACCACCCAATTGTTTGGTCTGCTTTGAACCATCAAAGCGATAACCCGAATAGATAATGTCGGCTCCTGATTTAAACGCGCCCATTGCATGACTGACGCCCAGTGTGCCGTGATACCTAGCACGACGCGCAATCAAACTATTGTTAGTAAGATCGCGTGGATCTTGCCAATCTAGAGTGCTATACAACCGAAAATCCGAAATACGCGTTCCGACGCTCAAGGAAACACCTTTCAACAAAGCTTTGCTGACATTAGATGAACAACTGGTACCCAAAGCAGTATCGGCGCACGGCTTTTGAACTTCGATAAGATCAGTGATCTTGTTGTGGTAATAGGCAAAGCTAAAATCGGAGTGGCCATCATCGTAGTAAATTCCAATTTCGGTATTCTTGCCTTTTTCCGGCTTCACATTCGGATTACCAAAATTAGGAGCGTAATAGAGATCGTTATAGGTTGGTGCGCGGAAGCTGCTACCTAAGCTACCACTCAGTCGCAATGCCTTGCTTAGATGATAGCCGTAACCCAAACTGCCCGTGACATTCGAACCATAAATGGAACTATTGTCATAACGCACACTTGCGCTTCCTAAATGTGCGCCGCGATATAACTGATACGCCAGCGCTAATGAATTATTGCTGCGGCTACGATTCTGCTTGGCCTGGCTTGTATTGAACACACTTTCTTCGCGACGTTCCAGTAAAACCTGCAGCAAATCCGTTCCCAGCTTAATATCGTTTTGCCAGCTCAACTGATCCTGTTTGGAGTTATTTAATGTCGGTTTTGCCGTTTCGTATTGCTCTTGTTTGGTCTCCGAACGTGAAAACTGCAGCAAACTGCTCCAGGCATCTGTGATCTGGTTACGCGAATAAACAGCATAGGTATCTACATTGCTGATAATGCGCGAGTTATAGATAGATTTCGATACGTCGTATTCACCGTCATTTTGACCATTTAAAATCGATGCACCTATCTCATTCCCTTTCGCCAACTCCCAGGAAAATTGTCCGCTCAGACTACGTTTTGAATAGCCATCGTCGTCCGGATCGAGATCCTTACCCAGACGGGAAGAAAAGCCTTCGGCTTTTTCGTGCGCCGTATTAATGGAGTACCGTATCCGATGCTCACCTTCGACAGAACCTGAAATACCTGCAGTCACAACCTGTTCGCCGTAACTACCCGCACCGGCAGAAAATGTCGTGCGTGGAGCGCCATTGCCTTTTTTGGTAAATATCTGAATCACGCCACTGACTGCATCAGCGCCATACAAACTTCCCAGTGGCCCCATGACAATTTCTACACGCTCGATTTGTGAGAGCGGAATTGCCGACCATGTCGCCGTTCCTGAAGTTGATGAAACACTACGTATACCGTCGATCAAGAGAATCGTTTGCTTACCATTCCCGCCGCGTATATACACTTCACTATCGCTGCCTGCACCACCATTACGCTTGACTTCAACACTGCGTTTTGTTTGCAGTAAATCTACCAGCGATGTTTGACCGGACGCGCGGATTTCCTCTTCTGTAATGACAACGTGGTCAATTAGCACATCACTGGTCTTCTGGGCGCTGCGTGATGCCGTGACCACCACAGGTTCAAGCGTTTGGTCGACAGTGGTTTGCGCGATAGCAATTGGAGAAAATGCCGCAGAAATAGAAATGCTGATGGCGAGAGGCTTCAACGCCACTTTCGCACATCGTAAAACGGATGAAGTCATGATTACTTTTCGTAGAAACACAGCACCCAGCCCGCTTCCCCGCAGGCTGAATTGAAAAGAAACACAGGAAGAGAATCAACGACCGATACGACAGGAGCCGGGATAACCAGGACGTGCGCGAATCGCGTCGCGAAGATCCCCGTTCGCAGCATTTCCACCTGTCCTGGCCGGTATCCGGGCTTGCAAGCATGATGGCCTCACCTTCCCATGCAAAAACGCACAGTGGTTTGAGAGACAACCTGTCACCGATAAGCGACGCTTGATTACCGTTGCGGGGGCAGCACACGTTAGCCTGACGGCTTCGTGTTTCCCGTTTAACTGCAGACATGAACATGTCTGCGAGCACCAAAACTGGCGACATTGTAAGGGGCTCACTGCTATGCGGCAACTAGGCACAATACTTAGTGAAAAGGCTGTGTCATCAGAACCACAGGACTCACGTTAGAAAATGGCTAAGGATTTTGATATCGAATAGACAATAGGACATCCGAACTGCGCTCAAGAATCCAGATGTAAAAATCCCGCATATGATGTCGGAATACATTTTCCAACATCACATGCGGGACAATCTTGCAAATAATTGCAGCAATTTCTAAAACTAGAAATCCAGGCGTGCCGAGAGTTTTACCGAGCGACCCGCATCGGGGTAGATGCCTCGGCTATTCGAGCAGTCACCAAACGCTTGGCTGTAATAGTCCTTGTCCGTCAAATTTGTACCACTCACAGCGAATTCCCAGGCACTGACTCGTACCGCATAACGTGCATCAAGCGTTGCAAAGGACGGGATACGCGCAGTACAGCTATTCGAAAAATCTTTGCCATAACGCTGTGTATCAACCCATTGCACACCAACATCCGCTGTCTGCTTGTCCGACTGCCAGTTCAGACGGACAGTTGCCGTATTTTGCGGCACCAACACCATTTCTTTGCCGGCGTTAGGACCATCGGCAAATTTTGCTGAAACATGTTGCCATATCGCAGACAAGAAAAAATCCGATGACAAGCGCGCGCGTCCTTCCAACTCCACACCTTCTCGTTTTGTACGATCTAGATTGACGTTGGCACCAAACCCTCCAGACGTGGGATCGTAAAAAATCTCGTCCTTCAACTTATGACGAAATACCTTGGCAATCAATTTATTGTTGTCATTACCAAGCGCCGCACCCAGCTCAAGATCATTCGAATACTGTGGTTTTAACGGTGTGGACAAATAGGTGTTTTCATCAACATTTGCGACACGATAGCTTCTGCCGGCCTTCCCAAACAAGCTCACAAGGGGTGTCATTTCATAGCTCGCATTCAAATCAAAGGCATTGACCGAAAAGGATTGATCGTAAGACGTGCCTGCACGCAAATCCTGATCAAATTTTTCATGTCTTGCACCGACCGCAACTCTCATCCTGTCAGACCTGATTTCATCTCGAACATACATCGCCATTGCATACTGCGATGCATGCTCATCTGCATTTGGCAATCCTCCGGAGGAACTCTGGGTAAACCGTTTAGAGTCAGAAAAATCCATCCCGGCAATCAACTCATTGCGTATATTGCCGAAGTTCGACACGTATTTTGCGCGCGGAGAGAACTGTTTGACGTCACTCTCAGCGGTGGATAAAAATCCACTGAAGTCGCCTTTAGAAGTCTTCTCCCGATAAGACAAATCAGCAGCCAGCTCCAGGTTACCGTAGCGCTGATCGACAAAGAATGTATACCGATTGGAGTCGAGAGATCCATTCTCCGTAGGTTTTAATGTTTGCCTGGGATTTTGCAGGTACTGACTCAAGGTCAGAGAACCTGGAAAGCGCAAATCCTGACGTGCTGCATCGATGCGAAATCCTATACGCCCGTTCTGCAATGCCCACTGCATGCCGCCGCTGAAGTTTTCCTGCTTCAACGCATTATTATCGCGATAATTGTCCGTACGCAAAGCAACCAGATTGGCATCGATCGAAAAGCCATCCCAGCCTGCATTCAAGGAAGCACGCATTTCTTCCTGACCCCGATTGCCTATTTCCGCGACCACAGAGCCATGCGTACCTTTCGTTTTACCGCGCTTGGTAATGATCTGAATCGTGCCACCGGTCGCGCCCTGGCCATACAAGACGCTACTGCCACCACGAACCACCTCTATCCTCTCAACCGATTCAATCGCAATTGCAGACATCATTGCAGGCTGCAGTTCATTTTCAGATATACGAATTCCATCAACAAAAATCGCAACGTTCTCATTACTGGTCGAACCAAAGCCGCGCAAATCCAGCGATGAATCAGAAGTCCCGCTTTGACTGGAGCGTCCAAATACGCCGGCGATCTTGCGTATCGCTTCATTGATGCTGCCTGCGCCGGAATCGCGAATTTGCTGTGCCGTAATGACGGTGGCACCAATTGGTGCGTCCATGCTTTCAAAACGCGATGCGGAAACCGTTACCGGTGCCAGTTTTTGATCAGGTGATGTTTGAGCAATGGCAGGAAAGGTCAATGTCGCCAGAGCGGAAACCAGCGCAAGCGGTTGCCATGCAGCGATGCTGCGATTAGAGATTACGGATTTCATCATGTCTTCTTGAACAAGGAGCACCCGACTTGCTTCCCCGCGAGTCGAGTTCAACGAAAAAATGCGATGAGGATGATCAGAACAAGCAGACGTCATGCAAAGAATACAGACGTACACTTGCGACGCTCCCCGTTCGCATTGCTTTCACCTGCTCTGGCCGGTATCCGGGCTGACAAGCAAACCATCTCACCTTCCCATGCAAAAAGCACAGTGGTATCGAAAAATGATTGGTCACATGATGATTGTGACGCTTGTTTTACCGTTGCGGGGGCAGCACACTTTGGCCTGATGGCTTCGTGTTTCCCGTTTAACTGCGGACATGAGCATGTCTGCGAGCACCAAAACTGTGCCATTGTACGGCGCGCGCACTTACCGGGCAACAAGGTCGGCTTTTAACCGTCGCATTTCAGCTTATATCGCTTAGAGCTATTCGCGCTTATTTCCCTCGCTACGGAAAGCCGTCCCATACAGCGCTAGTCTATAATCCAGCCTTGCCCGACCGACCCTAAGTACATGTTTACTCTCGAACAAATTAAAACGATAGATGCGCAGCTGGCGCTCGCGACCGACCGCACCGCATTGCTGCAGGTAGATGGTAGACCTCTTATCGTCAAGCGGCTGGAAGCACCGCTCAAACATTGGGGTTATCCGGTATTGAATACTCTCGCCGCCGTCTTGCGCCAACCCATGCTGCGTGCAGTGCCTGCACCTGGCGGCAGCGCAGCGCAGGCAATTGAAGTGGCGCGTTTGCGCTCGCTGAAAGCGGCAGGCGTGTCGGTACCGGAAGTATTGCAAGTGACGCCAGAATGGTTTGCCATTTCATTTCTGGGAAAAACGTCGATTGATCAGTTGCTGCGGCAAGAACCCGAGAAGATTTTGCACTATTGGGAAAACGGTTTGCAGGCGATTTTGCAACTGCATCGCCTGGGTCAAAATGCGAGTCAATGTTTTGCACGCAATATGATCTGGCATGAAGGTATTGTCAGCTTCATTGATTTTGAAGATGATCCGATCAAGAGCATGCCATTGGCTTCAGCGCAAGCGCGCGACTGGCTGTTATATCTGCACTCCACCGCTTATATTTTGAACATGAATACGCAAGAAATTGCACAACACTTTTTGCGGTATCTGCGACAGGATGGAAAAGATGTACAGCGGGAATTAAACCGTGCGGCGCGCACATTTGGCTGGTTGCGTATATTGCCTAGCGAACGTAAACCGTGGGGAAGAGATGTCATCTCCGCCCAGGCAGCTGCGCAGGTTTTATACTTTGCAGCCAGACAGTTTAAGTAATCTAAGTAATCCTAGCAATCCACTACCAGTAATTCACCATAACGAATCTTGTGCGGTTTTTGTGCTGCATACAAAGCCATTTCAGGAATCGACAAACCATGTTCGCAGGCTGCCAGCAAGCGAATGATGCCAGCATGGCAAATCACGATCGCGTGTTCGATATTCAGTTTAGTCAGTTCATCGCGAAACGCACGCACGCGTTGCGCAACCTGCAACACACTCTCGCCACCGCCGGGTTGATAACCGACCATATCATTGCTCCACGCATTGACCGATGCACGCGGGATGTCTTCCCATGAGCGCATTTCCCAATCACCGAAGTGCATCTCTGCCAAACGTTCATCGTAAGTCGGTGCCGGACTTCCCAATGTTTCGGCCAGGCTCTCACTTAATTCCGTGCATCGACGTAAGGGACTGGAAAACAGCATGGCCTGCTTTGGTAAAACCGGCAACAAGGATGCACGCGCCAGCGCCAGCTGCTCTGCCGCTACCGCCAAGTCAGTGCTGCCATAACAAGTATTGACAGCGACGATGGGCCTTGGATGGCGAACGAGATAAAGGTGCATAGAGCTCCTCAATAAGCAATGGTAGCGAGTACACCTAGATAAAAAGCAACTTCGGCAACTTGTTGTACTGCACCGAGACAGTCGCCGGTATAGCCGCCTATACGGCGTTGAAACATGCGCGCCAGCCACAATACTGAAAATGCAGCAAACAACATGCCTGCAATGATTGCAAGCAAAGGCAGCAAGCCGGTCAAGCAAAGTATGGCTATCGGCAGCAAGGTCGTCGCAGCGGCGATGCAAAACTCTTGGTTAGACATCTGCTGCCCGATTGGTTTCGCCTTGCCGTTCGCCTTTGCATAATCCATGCGCCACACCAGACTGATTGCCGCCAGACGCGACAGCGGATGCGCAACCAATAAAGCAGCAACCACCGCCGGCGACGGCAGACTGGATAGCGCCATCCATTTCAACGCCAGCATCAAGCCAATACCAATTGCACCGTATGCGCCTATGCGCGAATCCTTCATGATCTCGAGCACGCGCTCAGTGGTCGTACCGCCACCAAACCCATCGCAGGTATCGGCAAAGCCGTCTTCATGAAAAGCACCGGTCAAATAAATCCCGGCGATCGTCGACAGCAAGACGGCAATCGATTGCGTCCACAACAATGAAGCGATGATATAAATCACTACTGCAACCAGCGCGACGACGATACCTACGGCAGGGAAATAACGCGATGCATGTTGCAGCCAGCGCTCGTCAAAACCTACCCAGCGCGGGATCTGTATGCGGGTAAAAAACTGCAGGGCAATGAAAAACAGGCGCAACTGAAGAACGCAACACTGCAGGCATCGCGCGCGCCAACTTGGTTTGAGAAAAATATCCGGTTCCATTATTTTTATGCGCTCTTTTTACTCACCTCTGCCGAATCAAAAGTCGCCATTTCTCGCAGGAAGTTAACAGCGGCCTGCAACAGCGGCAACGCCAGCACTGCACCGGTGCCCTCGCCCAGGCGCAAGCCCATCTGCAGCAGCGGCCGCGCTTTCAAATAGGCCAGCATTTGCTGATGACCGCGCTCATCCGAACAATGCGCAAATACACAATAGTCAAGAATTGCAGGTTGCAAACGGGCCGCGACCAGCAAGGCGCTCGTGATGATAAAACCGTCAATCAGTATCACCATGCGACGCTCCGCAGCTGCGAGCATGGCGCCGGCAATCATCGCAATTTCAAAACCGCCGAAGGTGGCGAGAATATTCAAAGGTTCGCCTGTCAATATGATAGGCGCATGAAACGCTGTCGCTGTCTCCACCACTTTTTGCTTGTGCTGTACACCGTCAGGCGTCAATCCGGTACCAGCACCCACGCAGTCCGCCACCGGAATTTGGGTGATTGCATGCATGATGGCAGCGGCAGACGTCGTATTGCCTATCCCCATTTCACCGAAACCCACGACATTGCCTTTCAGCACCGCGACCAGGTCCGCACCACGCTGCATCGCTTGCGTGCACTGCTCGGCAGTCATCGCCGGCCCTTGTGCAAAATTGCACGTGCCATATGCCATCTTGCGATCAATCAAACCATCGCGCGCACCAAAGTCGTGATTCACGCCTGCATCGACAATGTGCAATGCGCAATTATTTTGCCGTGCAAAGACGTTAATCGCTGCACCACCGGCAAGAAAATTTTCTACCATTTGCCAAGTCACGCTTTGCGGAAAGGCCGAAATATTCTCGGCAACGATGCCGTGATCACCTGCGAACACGATTAAGGCAGGATCCTTGATGCTTGCCTGCGTAGTCTGCTGGATCAAACCTATCTGTTTGACGAGCGACTCCAGCTGACCCAAACTACCTGGCGGCTTGGTTTTGTTATTGATAGCGACATCAAGCGCATTATCTAGCGCAGCATCATGGGTAAAAGGAATAGAGGAAAATGTCATGCTTGACGTGTACTCGTTAGGCACACGATCCCTGAAATAAACTGCCCGATTGATAAGCATTTGCGCCACCGATATGGAACTGTATTCTTGCGAATACCGGTTTTACCTCTGTCTGACGGTAAAACCCGGGGCCAAATAAAAAGTAGCTGCAGTGTAGGCGTGAGGGCAGATCGCGTCAAACGACATCACGCGTACGCCGTCCGCCAAATTCAACCTTTTGGGCTGGAAAAGCCACTTCACAATTCATTCCTTCAAGCAAGAAAAAACACACGAAACTGACGGAATCAGCTTTACTTTTAACTAAAATTTGCAATTGTTGCGCCGCATCGCCAACTTGCATTGAATAGCTATGCGCTCTCTGTAAATCTGGGTATTATTGCTTCAGGTAAATAGGTAAATACTTACCCATCCATAGCTTGTTTAAGTGGAATAACGCAACATCGCGATGTTGCGCATAAAGATCGTGCATTGCTGACGCCATTCCAGCGGGATGAAGACTCGTAAAGAAAACAAGCAGTGAATATGGATAACGAGACGGAGAGAACTAGATGAGCGGCGATTTAGATGATTTTGATGCACTTTTTGAAGAAATTTCCGCGCAGCGTGCAGAAACCGTAGCGCCGGTCGCGCCAGCAGCTGCTACCGTACCAGCAGCGACTACACCCGTGACTTCTGCCGCAGTTGCAGTACCTTCGCCGGGAACTGACGCAACCGAAGATGTCTCCGACAAGCCGATGTTTGAGCGTTTGGGTGGCATCGTTCGTTTGTTGCATGATTCCTTGCGCGAACTGGGCTACGACCGCTCGCTGTCGAATGTCGCATCAGAAATCAATGACGCACAAGGGCGCCTCGAATACGTCGCCACGCTGACCGAACAAGCCGCGAATAAAGTTTTGAATGCGATTGATATCGGCATGCCGGAACAAGACGCATTGTCCAAAACCGCCAAGAATATGGATGCACGCTGGAGCCAGTTATTCGAAGGCAAACTCAGTGTTGAAGAATTCAAAACGCTGGCCAACGACTCCCGCCAGTTCTCCAACAAAGTGGTTGAAGTGACCGAAGCCGAAAAAGCCCGCCTGCTGGAAATCATGATGGCGCAAGACTTCCAGGACATCACCGGCCAGTTAATCAAGAAAATTGTAACGATCACCCACAAGGTTGAAGGCGAACTGGCGCAACTACTACGTGACAATGCGCCGCCGGAAATCAAGGCCGCACGCGCTGAAGCAAAACCTGCAGCCGAGGTACCTGTCGAATTGATGAACGGTCCGTCAGCACCTGCCATTGCAATGGTGCAGGATGATGTCGATGATCTTCTTGCCGATCTGGGGTTCTGATGGATGACATGGACGACATGCTCAAGGATTTCGTTGTCGAGGCATTGGAGCTCGCAACAAATGTAGAAGAGCATTTGCTCAGCCTTGAACGCAATCCTGGCGATCTGAATACACTGAACGCCGTTTTCCGATCTTTCCACACGATCAAAGGTGGCGCTGGATTCATGAATCTGGCAGCGATGGTATCTGCCTGCCATCTGACAGAAAATCTGTTCGATGCCTTGCGCACAGGAGAAGTCCCCGTCACACCTATCGCGATTGAAGCTGCATTGCAAGCCAGCGGCTTCGTTGCCGATCAATTAACTGCGCTATCAAACGGTGCCCAGCCAAGCAGTCTGTCAGCCATGCCAAGTGCACTGGAAGATATCCTCAACAGCGCAATTGCAGGTAAAGATGCAGCGCCTGTTGCAGTTGCAGCAGCGCCAGCAGTCACAACAGCAAGTACGGAAACAGTCGCGACCACCGGCGCAGATGGTTTGGACTGGAACGCGCTGTACCAAGCCGTCGTTCCAGCGGGTACTTCAGTGTCGCCCGTGGCCGCAACGACAACAGCAAACGCAGCGCTTGCTGCGGCACCAGCAACGACTCCATCGGCACCTGCAGCAACACCGGCAAAAGGCGGTTGGGATGGGATAGACAGACGCGGCGAGAACAAACCAGCTGCGGCCGCGAGCGCCAAGGAAGAAAGCATACGCGTCGATGCAGTCAAGCTGGATGCCTTGCTGGAAGTTGCTGGCGAATCGGTACAAGCAGCGAATCAGGCTAGCGTGCTGTTGGAAAAACTTGCGCAATTCCCGGTTGAAGGACAAGCCGCAACACTGATGGCAGCGCTGGCTGAAACCCTGAATCGCGCCTCGCGTTATTCGACCGAACTACAACGCGCGACACTGTCCACACGCATGCAACCGGTAGGCAAACTGTTCCAGAAATTCCCGCGTCTGGTGCGCGAATTGGCGAAAGATCTGGGCAAGGATGTTGATCTGCAAATCGAAGGCGCTGACACTGAAGTCGATCGCGTCGTCGTCGATAGTTTGTACGATCCGCTGGTCCACATGTTGCGCAACTCACTGGATCACGGCATTGAAGATAATGCGACGCGTACCGCCAATGGTAAATCCACCAAGTCAGTCATTCTGCTGAAAGCGTGGCAGGAAGCAAGTAGCGTCATGATCGAGATTTCCGATGATGGCAAGGGCATGGATGGCGAACAATTGCGCGCCAAGGCAATTTCCAAAGGCTTGATCAACGATGGTGCGGCGCAATCAATCGAAGAAATGCTGCAACTCGTGTTCCTGCCTGGCTTCTCCACCAAGGAAGTTGCCAACAGCGTATCCGGTCGTGGCGTCGGTATGGACGTGGTCAAAACAGCGGTAGAAAAACACCGTGGTGCGATCACAATCGATTCCAAACTCGGTGTGGGTACACGCTTTTCGATCCGCTTGCCGATCGAGTTATCGATTGTGCCTACCATGCTGGTACGCAGCTCTGATGCAGCATTGGCCTTGCCGATGGCCGTTGTGCAACGCGTGGTTGAACTACCCGAAGAATTTGAACACGTAGGCGGTGCGCCGGTATTGCGCGATCAGGGACGTCCGTTACCGGTACGTTCGCTGGCCGGTTCGCTTGGCTATGAATTGGCTACCGAACGCGTCGGTATCGTCATCGCCGCGCCACAACCGTACATCCTGTCGGTAGGCGCGGTCGAAGGTACTGCTGATCTGGTGATCAAACCGATGACCGCAATTACCGTGTCTGGCATTGCCGGCACCGCACGCTCGGCGGAAGGCGAACTAGTGCTGGTGGTCGGCTTGTCCTTCTTGCTGGAGGGCTGCCGCTCCAATGCCAAACTGGCGGCGTAAAGCACGAATATTTCAAACAAATATTCTGCGTCGATGTTGGATTCGAAATTTAAACGCCCATACCTATAGACGTTCCAGCTACACAATAAAAAAGACCCTGCTTAGTTTCAACTAAGCAGGGTCTTTTTTGTCTGCCGACCTGATGCTGATGGGACAACGATCAATGATGGGCAATCACCAAATTATCAATCGTCTTTAGCACCATCAATACCGAGCTCATGAATTTTACGCGTGATGGTATTGCGGCCTATCCCCAAACGCACTGCTGCATCGTTCTTGCGGCCATGCGTATGTTTCAAGGCCATCTTGATCAAGGTCGATTCAAACTGACGACCCAATGCATCCATCACTTCTGGCTGCCCCGCTGCCAGCAAGTTTGCTGCTTCGGTTTCCAGCAATGAAATCCAGTTGGTATGTTCAGCCGGGGCACCAATCGGGAATGAAGCTGCTTGTGGCATGCTGCTCGCGGCCGCCGCGCCATCACTTTCAATCGCTGCATACACGGCTCCATTTGGCGACGGAACGGCCAATGTAGTTGACGAATACGTTTGCCCTTCGGTCAACTCGTGCGGCAGATCCTTGGCTTCTACCGTCTGCCCCGGCGCCATCACGGTAATCCAGTTACACAAATTTTCCAGTTGACGCACATTGCCCGGCAATTCAAGGCCGGTCAAAAACTGCATTGCGCCTTCGGACATCCGTTTAACTTCGACACCAAGTTGCTTGGCGCTTTGTGCGAGAAAGTGGCGGGTCAGAATAGGAATATCTTCACGTCGTTCGCGCAAGCTAGGCAGGCGCAGGCGAATCACGTTCAGGCGATGATACAAATCTTCGCGGAACAAGCCTTCGCGTACGCGATGCTCAAGATTTTGATGCGTCGCTGCAATCACGCGCACGTTGGCTTTCAGCGGCTGGTGGCCGCCGACGCGATAAAAATGTCCGTCCGACAGCACGCGCAGCAAACGCGTTTGCAAATCAAAAGGCATGTCGCCGATTTCATCGAGGAATAATGTACCGCCATCAGCCTGCTCGAACCGACCACGACGTGAGGCCTGTGCACCGGTGAAGGCTCCGCGCTCATGGCCAAACAGTTCGGATTCCAGCAAATCTTTTGGAATGGCTGCGGTATTCAAAGCAATGAAGGGTTGCGATGCGCGTGGACTGTGTTTGTGCAATGCACGCGCAACCAGTTCTTTACCCGAACCTGATTCGCCGGTAATCAAGACCGTGACATTCGATTGAGAGAGGCGACCGATCGCGCGAAAGACATCCTGCATCGCCGGTGCCTGACCGAGAATTTCCGGTGTTTCGGCAGAAGCCTGCTCAACGCTGGTTTCACGCAGGCTTTCTTCCAAAGCCCGACGTATCAGTTCAACCGCTTTGTCGATATCGAAAGGTTTGGCCAGATATTCAAATGCGCCGCCCTGGAAAGCTGCCACCGCAGAATCCAGATCGGAAAATGCAGTGATGATGATGACTGGCAAACCTGGATGCTTGGCTTTGACGGCCTGCAGCAATTCAAGACCCGTTTCACCCGGCATGCGGATGTCAGATACCAAGACTTGCGGTGCGCCGGTTTTAAGCGCCTCCATTGCATCGCGTGCGTTGGAAAAACTCTTGGTTGCAAGATTCTCACGCGCCAGTGCTTTCTCAAGCACCCAACGGATCGACTCGTCATCGTCAACAATCCAGATTGGTTTCATATAGTTTTAATATCCGCAGTCATATTGCAAAGTTATTGATTCATTGCTGCGAGCAGAATAAAACTGTCACGGCAATGGAATCAGAATCCTGAAGTCCGTGCATCCCGGCCGACTGTCACATTCGATTACGCCCATATGTTGCTGGACAAATGTCTGCGCCAACGTCAGCCCCAATCCACTACCGCCATCCCGGCCTGAGACCAGAGGATAAAAAATACGGTCTTGAATATCCGGCGGGATGCCCGGTCCGTTATCAATGATATGCAAGTCTAATGCCAGCCGGTATCGCACCTTGGCTAGCGTCACTTGCCGCGCGATTCGGGTACGGATAGTAATTTCTGCGTCACCCGCTTTCATGCGTGATGAAAGTACTTGCGCTGCATTATGCGCAATGTTCAACACTGCCTGTATCAACTGTTCCTTGTCGCCACGGAATTCAGGCACGGACAGGTCGTAATCACGTTTCATCTTCAAGCCGGTCGGGAATTCAGAGACGATCAGGCTGCGTACGCGCTCGCATACTTCGTGAATATTCACGTCACCGACGATATGCGGACTGCGATGCGGCGCCAGCAATCTATCGACCAAAGTCTGCAGCCGATCCGCTTCCTTGATGATGACTTGCGTATATTCACGCAACTCTTTCAAATGGCGCTCAGGCAGTTCCAGTTCAAGCAGTTGCGCTGCGCCACGAATACCACCCAGCGGATTCTTGATCTCATGCGCCAGATTGCGGATCAGTTCCTTGTTGGCCTGACTTTGATCAATCAGACGCTCTTCCCGATCCAGCTTCAGTTGCTGTACGTTTTCACGCAGCTCAATCAGTACCGGTGCATCCGGATCGTCCAGCGCAGTGACCACCGTATGTACTTGCAAGGGTTCGCGCCCTACCCGCTCCAGCGTCAGATCTTGTCGCTTGTCGGCAAACTGGTGTTGCAATGCTTGCTGAAATACCTCTTCCAAATCCTCATTGTTGAGGAACAGTTCGGTCAGCTTGTGATTGACCAACGCCTTGCTCGAACTTTCCAGCAAGTTTTCAGCGGCAGGATTGGCATAAGAAATACGACCTTCTGCATTGAGCACCAGTACAGCTGATGCAAGCAGATCGAGGCCGCCAAAAGAAATTAAAGGTTTTTTCACAGGAGTCCAAAAAAGAAAAGCCGCATAATGCGGCCTAATCCTAGCAAACATCGTACCGATCGACTCAGTGATTTACTTCAAATTACCGAGCTCTCGTTTCAATGCATCTACATTTTTTTCCGTGCGCGCAATATCGTCCTTCAGCGCAGCGGTACGCTCTTGATACTTTGCATAATTACGTTCATCACCGCGACGCTCTGGCTCACCATTATTGTATTCACCGCGCAGTCCCGCCAGTTTTTGCTCTTCGGTCCGCATCTCATCTTGCAGAATCTGCTTGCGATCGCTGTCACGTGCTTTCTGAACGGTGTCGTTCACACGCGGAAAATCGGTCGGTTTGGCCGATGCCGTTTGTATCACAGGTTTTTTGGTGACTACAGCAGGAACGGTGGTAACACCGGGCAGATCGACTCTTTTGCAGCCCTTGGTGGCACCGGTGTTTTTGTATTCACGATTGCCATTGCTATCGATGCATAGATAGACCTCACTTTGCGCAAGCGCAGGAAGTGCAGTGGCAGAGAACAGCAGAATAGCAAGTTGACGTTTCATAAACTTTCTTTTTGAAACTGTTAAACCGAGGTCTTAGTTTAGGACAAGAAACAGTTGCTGACAAACATTGAACCTCAATTTACTGCTGGTCTGCAACACATCAATTTATCAAATGACTATTACCGCGCGATAACACGCCAATAAAAAAGCGGGGAAAGCCTGCGCTTTCCCCGCTTTTTTTCGCCCTGAACTAGCAGCGACAATCAAAGGATTGATTACAGTGAATAGTACATATCGTATTCAACTGGATGAGCAGTCATGCGGAAACGCTGCACTTCTTGCATTTTCAGTTCAATGTACGCATCGATCATCGAATCGCTGAACACACCACCGCGGGTCAGGAACTCGCGGTCTTTATTCAATGCATCCAACGCTTCTTCCAACGAAGCACAAACGGTTGGGATCAACGCGTCTTCTTCTGGTGGCAAGTGGTACAGATCTTTCGATGCTGCTTCACCTGGATGGATCTTGTTTTGTACGCCGTCCAAACCAGCCATCAGCAAAGCCGAGAAGCACAGGTATGGGTTAGCCAAAGGATCCGGGAAACGCGCTTCAACACGACGACCTTTAGGGTTCGAAACGTGAGGGATACGGATCGAAGCGGAACGATTACGTGCCGAGTATGCCAATTTAACTGGCGCTTCAAAACCTGGGACCAAACGTTTGTACGAGTTGGTACCTGGGTTGGTGATTGCGTTCAGTGCTTTAGCATGCTTGATGATGCCGCCGATGTAGTACAGAGCGAAATCTGACAAGCCAGCATAGCCGTCGCCTGCGAACAGGTTTTTGCCATCTTTCCAAACCGATTGGTGAACGTGCATGCCCGAACCGTTGTCGCCAACGATAGGTTTTGGCATGAATGTCGCTGTTTTACCGTAGGTATGCGCTACGTTCCAGACAACATATTTCAAGTTTTGAGTCCAGTCAGCGCGCTCAACCAGAGTCGAGAATTTGCTGCCGATTTCATTTTGACCAGCACCAGCAACTTCGTGGTGATGTACTTCAACTGGAATGCCAAGCGATTCCAGGATCAAGCACATTTCCGAACGCATATCTTGGAAGCTGTCGACTGGTGGCACTGGGAAGTAACCGCCTTTAACTGTAGGACGGTGACCTGTGTTGCCGCCTTCGAGCTTTTCGCCAGTCGACCACGATGCTTCTTCCGAATCGATCTTGACGAAGCAGCCGTCCATGCCGATTTTCCAGCGAATGCTGTCGAAAATGAAGAATTCTGGCTCTGGACCAAAGTAAGCGGTGTCGCCCATGCCGGACGATTTCAAATACGCTTCAGCGCGTTTGGCGATCGAACGTGGATCACGGTCGTAACCTTTGCCGTCCGACGGTTCAATCACGTCGCACTGCATGAACAATGTAGTTTCTTCGAAGAATGGATCGATGTTTGCGGTGTTTGGATCTGGCATCAACAACATGTCAGATGATTCAATACCTTTCCAACCTGCGATCGAAGAACCGTCAAATGCATGACCGGATTCAAATTTATCCATGTCGAAATGCGAAACTGGCACAGTGACGTGCTGTTCTTTGCCGCGTGTGTCAGCAAAGCGAAAATCAACGAATTTAACTTCGTTGTCTTTCACCATCTTCAAGACCTCTGCTGCCGTCATTGCCATGCGAATCTCCTAAAATTTAGCAAAGTGAAACAAATTAGTTAATGGGTTGTGTGCCGTGCGTGTGTCTTAACAGCGTGCGACCATAACTCGCCCGAAATGATAGCAGATTCCATGCCATCAACCGCACGAATAATGCACGCGTCGCACCTCCTTGGAGCAACTTGCTTCTTATGCTGTCAGCGCCTTTTAACAAGCCAAGAAGCAAACTTGGAACAAGTTAAAAAAATCACCAATATAGTGCAGGTCAATATTTGTGCATTTTTTTAGTGCAAATTTGCTTCCAAACACACGATGCGCATTATTTTGGTGCGAATCAAGAAAGGGGGCTCGGATTATTAGTCAGCTAACAATCTATTTCACCGTAGCGGATACAAGGCTTCGATCAATCACCTCAATCCAGGCAAGGCTCTACATCGAGGATAACGATGCGGCAATCGCCCCGGATTAAGAAGCGATGCAAGCGATGATGGATTAATATTCACTCCAGTACGGGACTGAAATGCACAGTACCTGCAAACGGCTTGGCTGCAAACGGCTTGGCTGCAAACGCAAGAAGCAAAGCCAAACCAAAGAATGATCAAATGAATTGAGAGTGCTCATTGATTAAGCGTTCGCAGGCGAACAAACAAGGGGGCCAAAAGGTCACCGCAAACAGACAACAAGCACTCATCTATAATTAAACGCATCATTCATCTCAGACGCGCATCATGACAAAACCTGCAGACATTCTCGCTACTGCGCACGCACGCGCACAAAATAATCAATTGCCATATGCCGGCGCAGTGACCCCGCAAGAAGCTTATGCGCTTTTGCAAAACGATCCCAAGGTCAAGCTGGTGGATGTGCGTACCCATGCAGAACGCGACTGGATTGGTCGTGTCAATGTCGGGCCGGAACAGCATGTTGCCGTGCAATGGAATCTGTATCCGGGTGGCGCGCCGAATCCGAATTTCCTGCCGGAACTTGCACAAGTTGCAGACAAAGACACCGTGTTGCTCTTCCTGTGCCGCGGTGCGGTCCGTTCGCGTCATGCAGCAAAGCTGGCGACGGAACATGGTTATGCAAACTGTTTCGACGTACTGGAAGGATTTGAAGGCGAGAAGGACGCCGAAGGTCATCGCAAAACCGTCAACGGCTGGTGCAAGGCAGGATTGCCCTGGATAGGCGCCTGAGGCCACTCAGACTAGCGAAGCAATCACTCCTGCACTGAGTCCGTCTTTGCTTCGCTGAGCCACAGAATACGCTTGCGCACCAGATTGATATTGCTACGCAGGCGATACAACTCATCGGCAAACGATAGCGGAATCGAAATCTGATTAACCTTCTCTTCAATCTCATTCAAGCGGCTTAATTGTGCAGGATAAACCGTCGCCCGTTTGTCCATCGGTACATCCTCTATCAATTGCTCAACCGTGCGCAATTGTCCATACCAGCGATACACGCGTGAACGTACTTTCCACACATAGAGTGGCGGCAGGATGCGCGACAAAGGAATAATCAACGCACCAAGTGCGACGATCACCACCCACATGCGCTCGAAAAAATTTGCCGCCCAGAATGGCATATACCTTTGCAAAAATGGCGAGCCTTGTTTATAAAATTTTTCAGCTTCAGGCACTACAGGAATTTCCGTATAACTTGCATTAGGAAATTCACCCTGCTTGCGGAACCAGCCTGCGCCACCATGAATATTACCGGCAGCCTGTACAAACAAATCAACCAAGGCAGGATGCATGTCTTCACGTGCAACCAATGTCGCAGTCGGCGCAATCAAATGATAATTCTTGGGCGGCAAGTCACGCCCGAGATCAACAATCCCGCGTGGCAAAACCACATGCGACAAATACGGGAAGCGTCGTGAATACGCTTCTGCCTGGGTGAAATCGAACAGCTTGATACCTGGTGTTTGCAACAACATCTGGATCAACAAGGCATCCGGCGCAGAACTGAATACCAGCGCGTCAATACGCCCTTCTATCAACTCAACCGTCGCTGGCGTATTTTCCAGTTCGCCCATTTTCACATCGCCAGGTTCAATACCATTCACCGATAACAAGGTCTTGAACAGCTTGGGCACGCCAGTACCTTCCGGTCCGACATTAACTCTCTTGCCTTTGAGTTGAAGCAGCTCGTTGACGTGGCGATCGGCACGGTAGAACAACCAGATTGGTTCCGTGAACAAACTACCGAGCGATACCAGACCTCGGCGTTCCGCATCGGCATGTTCAGTCGAGCCACTTTGCACGAATGCGATATCAATACCGTAATCCGGATCGTTGAGCCGTTGCAGATTTTCCTGCGATCCCAATGATGGCTTCAAGGTGACATTGATATCAAATTTTTTCAATGCCTCCGCATACTTTTTACCGAACTCGTCATACGCACTATTTTCCTGGCCGGTAGACAAGGTCACATGCTTGGGCGGTGCCGGATCGACCAGTTTGTAAGCGATGAAGCAGGCGGCAACGACCAGCAAAGTCATCGGGCCGGCCGTGACAATCAGATCGCGCAACGAGAATTCAGTGAACTTGAAAATTTTCGGCATATCGTTCTTTGTGGAAATAGCTGGCGCATTCAAAAGCACAAAAACAGGAAACTCACGATGCCAAGAACTGGTCATCGTAGCAAGGTTAGATATAAGGGAAAGTTTGAAGACAAGAAAAAACTACTGCATACCGCCGAAGAATATCGACGGTATGCATTTCAATCAGCCAAGCTTGACTGCGTGTTCACGCGTTTCGTGGAAGGTCACACCGGGCCAGCGTTCTTGTGTCAGGCGTAAATTGACGCCCGAGCTGGCAAGATAGGCGAGATTGCCGGCGGCATCGTGCGACAGATTATGACCGGCTGAAGAGCGTTCAAAATCAGCCAGCATCTTTTTATCATCGCAGGTAATCCAGCGTGCGCTACTGATACTGGTGCCTTCAAATACGGCATCGACGCCATACTCATTCAGCAAACGACTGGCAACCACTTCAAACTGCAGCACGCCCACGCCACCCAATACCAGATCGCTGCTGTTGACCGGTTTGAAGACTTGAATCGCGCCCTCTTCGCCCAACTGCTGCAAACCTTTATGCAACTGCTTGATCTTCAGCGGATTGCGGATACGCACAGCACGGAAAAAATCTGGTGCAAAATACGGAATGCCGGTGAACTGCAGTAATTCGCCTTCAGAAAAACTGTCGCCGATCTGCATATTGCCGTGATTCGGCAAACCGATGATGTCACCGGCGTATGCTTCTTCAACCTGCTCGCGACTCGATGCCATGAAGGTCACCACACTGGATACTTTGATCTCGCGATTCAGACGCAAATGCTTGACCTTCATGCCACGCTGAAAACGACCGGAACATACGCGCAAAAATGCAATGCGATCGCGATGTGCCGGATCCATGTTCGCTTGAATCTTGAATACGAAACCAGAGAAAGGTAATTCCGTCGGCTTGACTGCACGCACAGTCGCATCGCGTTCGCGCGGCGGTTGCGCCCAATCCAGCAGCGCGTTCAAAATCTCGCGCACGCCAAAGTTGTTGATCGCCGAACCGAAGAATACCGGCGTCCGCGTTCCGCTCAGAAATGCATCGAGGTCGAATGGATGGGATGCACCGTGCACCAGCTCGACTTCCATTTTTAATTGTTCAATTTCAAGCGGGAACATCTCGGCGAGGCGCGGATTGTCTATGCCTTTGACGACCTCAAAGGTCTGATCAGCTTTTTCGCTACCGGGCGCAAACAACATGATTTCATCGCGCAGCAAGTGATATACGCCGCGGAAATTTTTACCCATGCCGATAGGCCAGGTCACTGGCGCGCATTCGATCTTCAGCACCGATTCCAGCTCGTCCAGCAGTTCCAGAGGATCGCGTGTTTCGCGATCCATCTTGTTCATGAACGTGATGATAGGTGTATTGCGCATGCGGCAAACGTTCAACAGTTTGATCGTTTGTTCTTCCACACCTTTTGCCGCATCGATCACCATCAATGCGGAGTCGACGGCGGTCAATACCCGATACGTATCTTCAGAAAAGTCTTGATGGCCCGGCGTGTCGAGCAAGTTGACAACGTGGTCGCGATATTCAAACTGCATGACCGAGCTGGCGACGGAAATACCGCGCTGCTTTTCGATTTCCATCCAGTCGGATGTTGCATGACGACCGCTCTTGCGTCCCTTGACGGTACCGGCGAGTTGAATCGCGCCCGAGAACAGCAGGAGTTTTTCAGTCAGCGTGGTTTTACCCGCATCCGGGTGAGAAATAATGCCGAAGGTACGACGGCGTGCGACTTCACGCTCGATCAGGTCGGCGGAAACGGAACGTATTTCGACGTCAGATCCTGCATCTATCGGAGAATCGGGCGTTGCGGAATCAGGCATGAGGGTTTCGGGCGTAGTGGACATGGAATAGCCCTTGCGAAAAGGGCTAAAGTCTACCGTTTCTTGGCCCTGAAGTCTAATCTGGCTATGGAATAGCGATGGATTTCAATGCTTAAGTGACGCATATGCGATACCCAAGCAAAGCTTGCGTGGAAACGCTTAACGTTTTACCAAGCCGGCCGCTTCCAACCTCGCCCAGATAGCATCTTTTTCAGCGTCGTCGTAAATGATCCAGTTGATCACTTCATCAAAGGTCCGGCCGCAGCCTTTGCAAATTTCATCGCCATGCGAAGTCGAACAATAACCGGCACAAGGCGAATCCGGGCGAAGCACGTCTTTGCGAGGCTGGGCAGGCGCGGCATCTGCAGGCGTACTGGCTGGCTGCTTTGTTGAATTATTTGACGACAAGTTTGCCGAATTGTCTATGTTGCTCATACCCAAAGTGTCTGTGATTCTGTCCATCGAACCAGCATTGTCCATCAAACCGGCGAAAATTACTGGGCTTGAACAATAAAGTCGGTCAGCAGTACTTCTTCGATATTTCGGGTATTCAACGCAGTATTGGCAGCATCACGCAGGATGGTCTGCACGTAGCTGACGCCTTCCGGTTCCCGCAAACGCTTGGAATCCACATTCGCTAATGCAGCCTGCAATGCAAAATTCAGTTCTTTTTTATGGCTGTTCAGCCAGTCCGCATCTTCCTTGCGCGTCTGGACCGCAATGGTCGCCTTGATTGAAAATTCTGAGCTGCGCACTACAACCGGGCCAAAGCTGGCATAGGTGGAAGGCGACACCGGACGGGCACTGTAAGAAAAATACAGCCAGACTGAAAGCAAGCCGATCAAGACAATAGCCAAAGCGCCACCAATGATGATGACATTCGTGTCGACTTGCCTGGCTTTGGCCATGATGATGCCCGGAGTGGTTGGATTGCCTGCTAGTTTAACCGATGTATCCGGGCAGACGCCCTATTTAATTTCCGCATGGCAACAAATTAATGCTGCCAGCCTGTCAGGCCAAGCGGTTCGGCGTTACACCACTACTACCGCGCTCCAGCCTGTCTTCCAATTCGCCTATGTGCGCAGCAACGGTATTGCCGGATTGCTCAATGGATGTGGCAATTCCGCTATTCAAGCGATCCAGACGATCTAGCAAGGTGCCACGCAATTCCAGATTCTGCTTGTCGATGGCGCGCATTTCGAATTCTACAAACTGACGTAATTCGGTATAACGGGATGCCTCGGCCTGATCGGCGCGTTCACGCTGCAATTGCAGCTCCTTGGTATGGCGACGCGATTCCAGCAAGGAGTAAGACTGCAACTGGATGAGCAATGCCAGAAAAAAAGCGGATAGCAAGGCCGTCAGCCCAAGCATGACCAAACCTAGCGGCGCCTGTATGGTTGCGACTCCCAGCCACAGGTCGGTTGGCGTATTGAAGGTGGCCCAATTCAACGCTGCCAATGTAGCGATCGCGCCCAGAATAATGACGAATAACAATGTACGAATATGCATGATGTGCGCGCTTTCAATGTAAGGTTCAAGAAGTGAGCGTTCGCCGAAACAAGTTTGTGGACAGCGGCACCCGATAAAAGCTATGCATCAAATAAGATAAAGATTGTCTCGCATGCGGCAAGAGTTGTTTGTGCGGCAACGTACAGTGGAAAAGTATCGAGTCTTTTATGCTAGGCCACGACGTTCAATCGTACCTTGAACGCGCCCGCAATTTTATTGCGTGCTCCCACTACAATTATTACAAGGAAAAATCATGGCTATCGGAACAATCCTGCTGATCGTATTGATATTGATTCTGGTCGGTGCCCTGCCAACTTGGGGACATAGTCGCAGCTGGGGTTACGCTCCCAGCGGCATTACCGGCTTGCTCGTTGTCGTCCTGCTGATCCTGCTGATAACAGGGCGAATTTGATTGATTAAGCGCTAACGCATCTTGAGAAACATGGCACAGGGCGTCATTACCCTGCGCCATGTTTCTTTTAAAGTCTGTACTCGTCTGCCGCCACATTGCATTAACGTCATGTCGCTTTCGTGATTCCCCTTTTTTGCGCTGCTTCTCATTGCGCAATTCTGCACCTCCAAAACTGTCAGCAGCCACGACAGCACTCCCTCTGTTTATTCAGATAAATCAAATAAATTAATGTGCGTTTTTGTCACGCAGCCCAAGAAATTTCCTTGGCTTTTGATTGCTTAATGTAACATTCACTCTACAATTAGTTACCCTAGAAAAATAATCTAAACGGAGCGACCTTTATGAAATTCACCTCTTTGTTGGCAATGATATTGCTGGCAGCCGGCATCAATTCCGCTGTAGCACAAGATCTTGTCCTTGCCGTGAATGAAGGTGTGACTTATCAGGACGGTGGCCCCGCCAGCGAACGCTACAAACCCTTGCTGCAATTGCTGTCGAAAGAACTCAAACAGAACGTTAAACTGCAATCCGTAGACAAATATTCAGTGTTTGAAAAAGGTCTGGCTGAAGGAAAATACGATCTCGCCTTCATCCATCCAGCCCACGTCGGTTTGCTCGCCGTCAAAAAGAATGGCTATGAAGGTCTGGTCACCGCCAAGGGATTTACCGATTACCGTGCGCGGGTGCTAGTCGCAAATACATCTCCGATGAAAGCCATGCAGGATTTACGTGGCAAGAAAATCGGCGTGCCATCGATTGAATCGATTACGACTGTGATGTTCACCGCCAACCTGCGCGAACTGAATTTTCCACAACCGGAAAAATCCTTTACCGCTACCCGCTATCAGGATGCCGTGCCCTTCATGATCGATAACGGTTTTGTGGATGCAGGTGTCACCGGCTCTGCCGGCGTAGCCAAAGCATGGGTTGCCAAAGGTGGCCGTATCCTGGCCGAAACCAAGCCTATCCCTATCAAGCAATTCCTCGCATCAAAAAAACTCAGTGAATCCGACAGAGAAAAACTCAAAAGCCTGTTGCTTAACTTGTCGGAAAATGAAGCCGGCAAAAACGCATTGTCCAAAATCGGCATGACCGGCTTCGTCCCTTGGAATACGCAAGTGATGAATGAAGCTGCTGCTCGCCTAGGCTTGTAATCTTTCTGCCGCAAGGGCTTCCCATTCAAACGCCTCGCTTATAGCGGGGCGTTTTTGTTTCGGCCTCAAATTAATTCGTGACTTTTAAAAGCTGTAGCTTTATACTGTGTTTTTATACAGTATTACATGTTTCCGTCGGGCTGCTCCCCCTCCTGCTTTACTGTGCAGCCCGACACTTTCTTCGCTCTCACTCAAAATCCCAAACCTTGTTTCCGGCTTCCCGTAAATCCATCACAGCCACGTATGGCTTGCCTATCAGTCGTTTTTAGATCAAAGTAGCGCCCAGTTTTGAAATACCTGGCTCGGGGTCCTGCGTGGAAGAACATGCGCGGGTGAGAGATACCCGTTGAACCTGATTGAGGTAATCCTCGCGCAGGAAAGCATGCGAACTATCGCCATCCTCCACGGCGCAGAACCAGCTGACCTGCCATCCTTTTGAAAGAAGATGATGGCGTTAACAAACAATCCTGCGGCAGCCAGCAATGCCGCTTTTACACCCGCTTTCATACCAATTCCTGCTGCAGAGCGCGTGTTTTCTTTCCGCGATCATGCGGCATTGTGGTTCAGCCTAGGTGTCGGCTTGCTAGTCATGCAGATCGGTGCCTTCCTCGGCACCGCACTCGGTACCCAAACCGCGTTATTGGCTATCGTCGCCGGCTCTTTACTAGGTGCCGCGCTGCTGGGCTGGGTTGCCTACATAGGATTTGAGCGTGGCCTCTCCAGCCCGGTCTTGATGTGTCAAACGCTGGGTACGTCTTTCGCAAAATTGCCGGTCATTCTGAACGTCATTCAGTTGATAGGCTGGTCAGCGTTTGAACTGGTCGTCATGCGCGATGGCACAACTGCGCTGATCAAAGGCATTACCGGATTCGATGCGGCATGGGTTCCGTATATCACTGCGATTTTCTGGGGTCTGTTGCTGGTCGCACTCGCTACCGGCTCGATGATTGGTCTGGTACGGCGCTTTGTCGGCCGTTATGGTTTGCCGCTGGTAATTTTGTCACTGGTCTGGCTGACTTATCAATTCTTTTTGAAGGCGCAGGCGCAAGGTCTGGATGCGATCTGGAACAAAGCTGGTGACGGGTCCATGAGTACGCTGGCCGGGATAGATCTGGTGATGGCAATGCCAGTATCGTGGTTGCCTTTGGTTGCCGATTTTGCGCGTTACGGCAAGGCCGGTGCCAGCACCTTTCGCGGTACATGGCTGGGTTTTGCAGTCGCCAATATCTGGTGCCACGCATTGGGTGTCTTGATCGTCAGCACATCAACTCCGGATGTTAATTTGATGACGACTTTGTTATTGGCGCAAGGCGGTTTGATTGCGCTGGGATTGATTTTGATCGATGAGATGGATAACGCTTACGGCGATGTCTATTCCGGTTCGGTCTCGCTCAACTTCCTGCATGGCAAATTCACGATACGCTTTTGGGGGATTGCACTCGCTTTGGTTGCAACCGGTTGCGCACTGATATTGCCTATGCATGGATTGGAACCCTTCCTGCTGACGCTTAGCTCGGTATTCGTACCTTTGTTCGGCGTCGTTATTTCTCAGTTGGCGAAAAATGGACGCGCAACTGATAAAGCGGTGAATGTCGTGCCGGTTGCGATATGGTTGACAGGGATCGCGGCCTTCCACATCTTCCCTATGCTATGGCCACAAGTGGGATCTGCGCTGCCTAGCCTGGCAATCACGCTGTTATTGGGCACGATATATCGGGTAGCGCGTACACCGACTCTGCAATCCGCTTAGGCAATATGATTTGAACGGATGATGAGTGCTTGATCAAATTCATCATCCGTTTCACTTATCTTGCTGCGATCTGTGATTTATCCCAACCGCCGCCTAGCGCCTTGAATACATCAGTGGTACCCGTCAGGCGCAGCAACTTCAACTGCGTTAATCTATCCTCGGCCGTGAACAAGGTACGTTGTGCATCGAGCAGGCTGTTCAAATCATCGGCGCCTTCGCGATAGCGCAACTCGGACAAACTCAGCGCACGCAATGCTTCTTTTCTGATCTCGATCTGCGATTCTTCCTGCTCTCGATTGCGCGTTGCATTGCCGAGCGCATCATCGACTTCTTTCAAAGCTGTATAGACAGTACGACGATAGCTTTCCGCCAATTGGCGACGCGTGGATTCATTGCTTTCAACCTGCAAGCGCAAGCGATTGCCATCGAATAGAGTTTGCACTATCGATGCTGCGATGCCTATGCTGTATGTTGGATTGCCCAGCGTCAGCAAGGCTGCACTTGAATTGCCGGCAGCACCTGTCAATGAAATCGTCGGCAGCAATGCCGCACGTGCCGCCGCCACATTGGCAGAACCGGCCAGCAATTGTGCTTCCACGCTCGCAACATCCGGACGGCGCGTAATCAGCGTTGAAGGCAAACCGGCACTGACTTCAGGGATGGCAAGTGTATCCAGACTTTGTGCTGCAACCTGCAACGCCTGCGGCTGACGGCCGAGCAAAATCGCCAACGCGCTGACGGTTTGTCGCTCTTGCACTTGCAGCGGCAAGATCGTCGCGCGCTGCGCCAGCACGGTGCTGCGCTGACGACTGACATCCAGTGCTGAAGCGGCGCCAAATCGATAACGCGCTTCCACAATCGCGAACAGTTTTTCTGCGATTGCCAGATTGTCTTGCGCCACCTGCAATTGCATACGCAAGGCCAGAGTCTGGAAGTAGGCATTCGCCACGCCTGTCGTCAAGGTCAAGCGCACCGTTTCCAGATCGTAGAGGCTGGCGTTCAACGATGCATTCGCGCTACGTGTAACGGCCGCCACGCGACCCCACACATCAACCTCATAGTTGATGCTAAGCGCAACACCGGTGGATTCACTTCTGGTCCAGCCGCTACCGTTTGGACCAGGTTTGACTTGCCCGGTATCCGTACCCGCACTGACGGTCAGCAATGGGAACAGCGAGGCGCCGGCACTACGCGCGGTAATTTCAGCCTGTGTCACACGCTCTGCTGCAATGATCAAATCGGGACTGCCAGCCAGCGATTGATCGATCAGGCCGGACAGTTCGGCCGAACCAAATTCGCGCCACCAGTCACGCTGAAGTTCAATACCTGCGGGTGCAGCCTCGGCCCAGGTGGCGGGAATTTCTACATCCGGTTTGCTCGTATCGATGGTATGCGCACATGCACTCAGTGCAAGCACGGTCGCCACTGCAAGGGCCAGACGTGACCGTCTGAAATTAAAACGAGCTGGATTAAACCGTGAAGTCATGACTGTCATTTCATTCTGCCGACAACGCGACCACGGGGTCGAGTTGCGCAGCTTTTTTAGCGGGTAAGTAACCAAACAGCAAACCTGTCAGGAATGCACAACCGAAGGCGAGCAAGACAGGGGCTGCAGAATATTCGATGGGGGTGCCGAGCGCGCCAATCACGGCTGCCGAGGCCAAACCAAAAACGACGCCGATAGCTCCGCCTATCGCGGATACCACCACCGCTTCAATCAGGAACTGCTGCATGATATTGCTCTCGCGTGCGCCGGTCGCCATGCGTATGCCGATTTCGCGCGTCCGCTCCGTGACAGACACCAGCATGATGTTCATCACACCGATACCGCCTACCAGCAAAGAGATAGCCGCAATCGAGCCCAGCAAAATAGTCAGCGTGTTTTGTGTCTGCTCCATCGCTTCCATAATGGATGCCATGTTGCGGATCTGGTAATCCACAGTGCCGTGACGCTCAAGCAAAAGCTTGTCGACTTCTTCCTGTGTTTCATCGATGCGGTCCACGTCTTCCACTGCGACAGTGACGTTACGTAAAAAGCGCTGTCCGGATAAACGCAAGCTGCTGGTGGAGTACGGTACAAACACCACGTCATCCTGATCCGAGCCCATGGGCGACGCACCTTTTTCCGACATGATGCCAACCACCTGAAACAACAGATTGTTGACCAGTACGAATTCACCTATCGGATTGCTGTCGCCGAACAAGGCGGTCGCGGTGGTTCTTCCCAGCACGGCAACGGCCGCATAGTTTGTTTCGTCATCCTCACTAAAGAAGGTACCTTCCGCCACCGGCCATTGCCGCGCAAGCGGAAATTTTGCGGAGGTACCAGTGACGCTGGTCGATGTATCCGACGTACCAAAACGCAAAGTAGCGGTACTGCTCTGTTCTGGAATCGCGGCGAGTATATTCGGCAATTCATCAATCGCTTTTACATCGTCCACCACAAGAGTCGCCGTACCACTAAAGCCGCGCTGATTTGGCGCGCCCGGACGCACCAGCAGCAGGTTGGAACCCATTGCACTGATGCGCTCCACTACTGCCGCCTTGGCGCCATCGCCGATTGCCAGCATCGCAATCACTGATGCAACGCCAATCACGATACCGAGCAAGGTCAATACAGAGCGGAAAAAATTCGCACGCAAGGAACGCAGCGCCATCTTTGCTGCTTCCAGCATATCGGTCAGTCGCGATCCCACACCTGGGACGACCGGACGTACAAAATCCGTCTGCAGCGGTGATGGGTGCGCCGGACCAGGATCCGAAAGAATATGACCGTCCTTGATTTCGATTAGTCGCTGCGCGTGATCTGCCACCTCTTTTGCATGTGTAATCAGCAAAACCGTATGGCCGCGTGCAGACAGATCTGCCAGCAGCTTCATCACGTCCTGACCACTCTTGCTGTCGAGCGCACCTGTCGGTTCATCGGCCAGAATAATGCGACCACCATTCATTAGTGCGCGCGAAATCGATACACGTTGCTGCTGCCCGCCGGATAGTTGATTTGGCTTGTGGTGCGAACGTTCAGCCAGACCCAACTCGTTGAGTAAGGCCTGCGCACGTGCATGGCGTTCGGCTGGTGGCAAGCCCGAATACATCGCCGGCACTTCGACGTTCTCGGCTGCGCTGGCAGACGCAATCAGGTTATAACTTTGAAATACAAAACCGAAATCGTCACGTCGCAACAAGGCACGCTCATCACGCCCGAAGTCAGACACATCACGACCCATGAAGTGATAACTACCAGTCGTCGGTCTATCCAGACAACCAAGGATATTCATCAGTGTGGATTTGCCCGAACCGGATGCACCCATGATGGCGACAAACTCACCCTCATAAATTTTCAGGTCGATGCCGTGCAATACCTCAACATCAAGTCCACCGTTGCGATAGGTCTTGGTCACACCGCGCAATTCGATCAGTGGCGTTTCATCCGCATCGCGCCCGCCGACTTTCAAGACCTCCTCGGCAGTCAGATCGATCTCCTTGTTCATTAACGCCCCCGCCCGGCCCCGCCCATACCCGGCGGCATGCCACCTGCACCGCTCGCAGCTGGTGCGCGTTTGGCGGATGCAGGTAATTTCGTACCGATGATGACAGTGTCACCTTCGGCCAAACCGCTGACCACCTGCATCTGTACCCGATTGGTAACGCCCAGTTCGACTTTGCGTTGTTCGACCTTGCCATCCTCATCGATGACTTTAACCGTGCCGCTACGTGGCGAGCGTGTTGTACTTTGTTCGGCAAACCCGCTGGTGGAGGATGAATTAGCAGGTGGACTACCAATGTTCGAGTTAGCAGCCAGCGGATCGATCTTGTCGGCAACAGCAGATTTTGTACTGCCGGCCTTGGAATTCTCTTCGCCGGCTGCCTTGTCGCTTTGTGCCAAAGCAGAATCACCTGACTTACCTGCAGCTTCGCGCATTGCACGACGACGCTCTCGAATAGCGGCGCGCTCTTCCGGCGACATCTTCTCGAATGCCGCACGACGTTCTTCGGGCGACATACTAGCGAGCGGATCGCCAGACTGTTCAGTGGATTTTTTATCTGTTGTCGCAGTCGCACTGGTGGTTGCGTTACTTGCAGCGTTACTTGCAGCACTATTTGCAGCATCCTTGCTTGTTTTGGCGTCGGTTGACTTCGCTGCATTTTCTTTGGCCGCAGAATTGGTTGTAGCAGATTTTTCATTTGTCGACTTGCCACCGGCACCACGCGCGATAGTCACCGCAGACGTCGGTACCAGCAGTACATCTTTCGCTGTCGCCGCAATAAAAAATACCTGCGTCGTCATGCTCGGCATCAATGCCTGATTCTTGTTCGGCACATCAAACAAGGCGTTATACAAGACCACATTATTGGTAACCGTAGGCGTTGGTTCGATCTTGCGCAAAGCCCCGTACCAGCGACGACCCTGACTACCCAGCGTAGTGAAGTACACTTCCATCCCTTTGCTCAGCTTGCCCACTTCAGCTTCTGACACCTGCGTCTGCACCGTCATCGTCGACAGATCCGCAATACGCAAAATGGTCGGTGCATTCTGATTGGCATTCAGTGTCTGACCTTGACGCGCTGTCAGTGACACGACAGTACCTGTCATAGGTGCATAAATTTTTGCGTAATTAAGATTGGCTTCGTCAGCACGCAAAGTCGATTGCGTCTGTTCTATCTGCGCTTGCAATGCATCAATCTGCGCCTTGGCGGCACGCAGGTTTGCTTCTGCAGTTTGCAGCGTTTCTGCAGTAGTGGCATCAGCCGCCATCAAATTTTTCTGACGCGTGAATTGCAGATTTGCCAGAGCCAGGTTGGATTCGCGCTCCTTCATCGTTGCCTGCTGATTACGCAAACCTGCGCGTCGTGCATCCACCGTCGCACGAAACACTGTCGGATCAATCTCCGCCAGCAGATCGCCTTCCTTGACCACCGATCCCACTTCGATATGCAGCTTCTTCAACTGACCGGACACTTGCGCACCGACATCCACATATTCAAGTGGTTGCACAGTACCGGTCGCCGTCACGAGATCCTGAATGTCGCCGCGCTGCACTTCTGCGACTTGATAAATTTCGCGAGGATCCTTCTTGGCATAAAACTTTTGCCATCCCCAATAGCCGGCAGCAGCGAGCAGCACGACCAATATCGCCAGCAAGGTATAACGATGCAAAGCACGTTGGCGCAAAGTAGACAGGAAAGAAGAAGACTTCATAGACAAGGGCAATCAGAGTTTAGTGGTTATTCAATCAGACAACAGAACAAGACGAAATCAACATTCATCTTTAACAGCAAACAAGACCGGCGCTTCAAAACCATCCATTCATGCATGCTGCAAAAAATGGCTGGCTATCCGGATGATGCAAGGGAATGGCTGGCGACGGCATAAAACGTTTAGTAGGTGCTAACGATAGCGAGTCCGTCTGCGTTTATCAAGCGAATCCCTGATTCTGCGAGGTAAAGAATTGTGAAGAAGATGTGTAAGTTTGTATCGCCGCAAGGCTCTGCTTGAGTGAACACAGTATTCAAGCCCAACAAAGAAAAAATGGCGCCGATGTTTATACAAACATCCAGCGCCATTTCCAATTCTTAGCAATCAATTTATTGCAATACTGAGCGATATCTCTATTCGTTTAGTACAGTCGTCATCACAACTAATGATTAGCCGCGATCCACAAAAGCTCGTTCGATCACATAATCGCCAGGTTGGCCGATACCAGCCGACACTTCGAAACCCAACTTATCGAGTCGTGCTGCAGTGTCCTTCAACATGTCCGGGCTACCGCAAATCATTGCGCGATCGGTCAATGGATCAAGCGGCGCAATGCCGAGATCGTCACACATCTTGCCGGTTTCAATCGCGGTCGTGATACGGCCTTCATTGACGAAAGTTTCACGCGTGACAGTTGGGTAGTACAACAATTTGGCAGCGATCTCTTCACCCAGGCCTTCGATTTCCAGCAATTCCTTGCCGATGTAATCCTTGTATGCCAGCTCGCTCACCAGACGCACGCCGTGTACCAGAATGACTTGGTCAAAACGTTCGTACGCTTCAGGATCACGAATGATGCTCATGAACGGCGCCAAGCCAGTGCCGCTACCGAACAGGAATAGGCGTTTGGCTGGCAACAGATCCGACATCACCAGCGTACCAGTTGGTTTGCGGCCGACTAATAATTCGTCGCCCACTTTCAAATTTTGCAAATGCTTGGTCAGCGCACCATCCTGCACTTTGATCGACAGGAATTCCAGATGCTCTTCCCAGGATGGGCTGGCGATACTGTAGGCACGCAGCACGTTCTTGCCGTCGATCGGCAAACCTATCATCACAAAGTGACCACTCTCAAAGCGAAAACTTGGTTCACGCGTCGTAGTGAAGGAAAACAGCGTGTCGTTCCAGTGATGAACGGTCAAAATCTTAACGGTGTCAAAAGCGGCCATAAAATCAATACATCCTAAATATCAAATCGTCGTGAACAAAATACGAAAAACCGCGAAAACTGCATATACGCGGGACGGCAAGCTGTGGGCGCATGCCACTAAAAACCCACGTTTCCAAAGGGAAAAGAGCGCGTATTTTACCAGCCGGGACTGACCTGTCGCCGGTATCAGGCGATTGGCCGGAATACGCAGCAGTAGTGAACTTTATAGGTGCAAACCATGAACTACTTGAGAACTATTCTCATTATAACGCGAGCCTTAAAGCTCGGCAACAATTGACCGTCAGGATACCTGAGTGATGCGATTCGACAATGACGGAATTCTCATTTGCTTATAACCAGATTGCTTAAAGAAATTGTCCGAACACTGTTGTGCGCGATTCATCAAATGGTAATAAAACGGTAATCAAGTTGTCACAAGTGCTACGCATAATCCGGCAATTTATTCGGAGACAATAAAAATGCGTTTCAGTTATCCGCAACTGCGCCCACTCCCACTTGTGCTTGCGCTGCAAGCCATTTTCACTCTGCCAACATATGCAGCACCCGCACCTGTTTTCGATGTACTTTCCGGTCAGACTGCGGGTGCACAGTCACTAAGCGGCGCAGAAGGCGTGGTCCAGCAAGGCGGCACGCTGACAACCTCTGGAGCGACAACTGCTGTGATTGTCAATGCAGGTACTTCCACGCTCACTAATTCGGGCACGATCAGTCAGACCGGCAGCGGACGGACGATTGACGTTAACACCGGCACACCCATATTCACGCTCACCAACAACCTGGGTGGGCTAATTACGGCAACAGGCGGCGAAGTCATTCGCTTGAATCGGGCTGCAGGCAGCTACCTGATTGAAAATCAGGGCACGATTTGGCAGACCAGTACAACGCCGGGCGGCAGCCGCGCCATTAAGGCCGATGCGAACTTCACCTCGGCCAACAACCGAATTATCAACGGCTCGATCAATAACACCACTGCGATCATTCGCTCTGATGCGAATGATGCCATTCGTCTGGGAAGCAATTTCACGTTGACCAACTACGGAAATATATTCTCTACCGGGATTGTAAATACGAGTTGCCCGGACTATCTGCAAACGCCTGTCAACAAATGCGTCAACGACCTGTCAGCAGCTGACGGCGTCGCCATTGAAAACAGCCGCTCCAACGTCGCCATCCTTAACTACGGCACCATCATCGGCCCGCGCCATGGTATTGATGGTGGCGACCCGGTTGCTGCAACTGCTGATTCGGACCTGATTGGTGTGGACCGCCTTATCGTGACATCCACTGCTTCGAACGGCGTGACCTTCGACAAAGAGGTAGGCGGCGTTACCACGTCGAACGTCAAGATCGACAATCCCGTCATCATCAATTATGCCGGCGGTGTCCTGACTGGCAACAACGGTTCCGGCGTCGGACTGGATGGCCATGGTGTCGTCATCAATTACGGCACCATCACAGGCAAATACGCGGGAGCCGGTAACGTGTATGACCATGAAGGACTCGGGCTCACCACCAGCAATGGCGACGGCGACGGCGTAGACATTGATGGCTTAGCTTATATTGAAAATTACGGCCGCATCCAGGGCCTTGGTGCAGGTGGTTTGGATTCCGGCGGCAACCCCAATGGGGCCGATGGTATCGCTGCTGGTGGCGGCACAATTATTAATCGTGCCGGGGCAGTAATCTACGGTCAGTCCAAGGGTATCTTGATCGATGATGGTGCCGACAGCGGTCGCGGTACGGCTACAGCCAGTGGTGCTGCCGCCATTATCGTCAACGAAGGAACGATTACCGGCGACAAAAAAGTCGCCGTCGGCTTGGTCGGCAATTATAACGACACGCTCAACAATGCAGCGACTGGCGTCATCACTGGTGGTGCCGACTCACTCCGCCTTGGCGAAAATAACAGTACGGTTGCCGGTGCAGCAGTGCAAATGGGGGCCGGCGACGACACCTTGATCAACAACGGCCGCATCGAAGGCAAGAACGGTTTGGCCATCGATATGGGTACGGGTAACGATACCTTGCGTCTGCTCGGCGGCTCGGTCATCGGGGCTATCGATGGCGGCACGGGTACTAATACGCTGGAAACAAATGGCACACAAATTTTTGCTGACGGTAACCTGCGCAACTTCCAAACTATCACTGTGCTTGGCGGCAATCTGCGTGTCAACGGTGCGTTCGCTACCACCGATTTGACCGTCAACGGCACATTGCAAGCTCCAAGTAGCGGCGCATTCCGCACGGCTAGCGTGGCAGGCAATTATGTGCAAGGGACCAGCGGCGTGCTAGAAACACGCATCGGCGCCAGCAATACCAGTGACACGATCGCAGTGACAGGTACTGCTACATTGACAAACGGTGCGACAATTCGTCCGTTGATCGGCGGCGCAATTGCTGACGGCTCCACCTACACGCTAATTTCGGCGGGAACGCTCAACGCCAGCGCGGCCAACCTGACTATAGATGGCGGTAACGGTGCCTTCTATTCCTACAGCCTGCAGGGCAGCGGAAACAATCTACAGTTAGTGGCACGCCAGCAAAATGGCATTGCCGCAGTGGCGCCACAAAGTTTTAAGAGCCTTGCAAATATATTGAATTCGGCAGCGTCGAATGGATTTACAACGTCGCAACAAGGTCTCAACCTGTTGAACGCGCTGCAAGCGTTACCGACTGCACAAGCCTTGTCCGATGCGACATCACAACTCGCACCGGAGACCAATGCAGCCGCGCAATCAGCTTCAAATGCGGCACAAGGCAGCGTCTTCTCTGCATTCGACAATCGTATTGATAGCGCACGCAGCGGCGGCCCACTCGCCATGAACAAAACCGGTCTGGCTGGCGGTGACTCAGTCGGCAATCGTTTCTGGCTGCAAGGTCTGGCAGCAATTGCCTCGCAAGATGCACGCAAAGGCGCGAATGGTTATGACCTTGATGCACAAGGTTTGGCAGCCGGTTATGAATTCGATCTGAACACACGCGACATGGTCGGCTTCTCGGGTGGCTATACGCAAGCCGGCAGCGACGGCAAAGATAGCGGCGCCGGCGATGACACCGACGTCAAATCCATCCATGCCGGTGCCTACTTCAGCCGAACCGATGCCAGCTACACACTGGATGCCGGTGTCGCGATTTCTGCCAATCGTTACTCCAGCCAACGCACGGTCACGATTCCTGGATTTACCGAAACACTCAGAGGCAAATACTCAGGTTATCAAGTCGGTGCGCGCGTCGAATACGGCATCCCGTTTGCGCTGGATGAGAAATGGATTGGCCGCTGGTTGATGGGTGCACGCCTTGGCTATCTCGACAATGGCGCGTATTCGGAAAACGGCGGTGCGTCTGCGCAAAACATTGGCAGCGCAAATGCCAATTCGGCACAAAGCGTATTGGGAGTGGAATTCGTCAATAGATTGAGTGCAGCGTCCAGTGCAACTTTGCGTGCGCGTTATCTGCATGAATTTGCAGATACACCAGCGATCAACGCCAGCTTCGCTGCTGGTGGACCGTCATTCCGTCTCGGCGGCGTGCAACCGGCACGTGATTCCTTGCAACTTGGATTCGGTTATCGCAATGTGACAGCAGAAGGCACCACAATTGCAATTGGCTACGACATGGAAATCAAGGATAAGTATCTCGGTCATCAATTGACGGCGAAAGCAATCTGGAACTTCTGATGCGACTGATGTCGATCGCCATCCGCATACGGTGATCAATCCCCGGCAGGGTCACAAGCTCTGCCGGGGCATCCGCCGGATACGCACGCAAAAAATCCTGCAGCAGACCTGTTGGTACAACTTTATCCTCAGCACCTGTCACATGCACTTGCGGCACACGCACCAGTTTTTCTCTGACATCCAACACATCGAGCGAGCCGGTCAGCGGTGACACTTTGTGATGAGCAGTCCAAGCTGCATGATCGAGTGGCGCGGCAACGGTAATCAGCATCGCAACATCATCACGTCGCGCTGCAATCAAGGTCGCCATTACGCCACCACCAGAATATCCCGCAACTCCAATCTGTCTGGCACGCGTAGTACGTTTGACTTCATCAATCGCAGCATTCAACCGCGCTACCGATTTTTCAGAAAAGCGCGCACTGGTCCAGTCTTCGGTAGAGCACGCCTGAAGTTCAGGCAACGACAGAAACTGGCAAGGTCGTGCGAGATACAGCACGTTCTTTCTGGAGATATTTTGCGCCAACCGCCAAGCAACTGCGTCGACCGGTGTCGGATCTAGTGAGGGTTCACGCACATTCAACCAGGCGCGGCCATCTCCTTCAATCATGACCCACAGGGTGGGCGATGTTGTTTGCTGCAGATATTTATCCTCTGGCGATACACGCAGCATTCCGATCACCACAGGTGCTGCACCAAAGCGCATTGCTGCAAATCCCGCTGCCGCCGCTTCCTGTTGCATCAAGCGATAGCGATCAGCTGTGGAACTCGCACAGCCGTTAACCAACACGACAGCCATCATCACAGCGATTGAACTGATCGAAGCACGCAAGGCCTGTTTGAGTCGTATCACTATGCAATGCTCCGTTGATTCTTCTGACCAAGTTGACGAAGGAAAAGATGCGACAAAATACAGCGCTCCCCGTCGCCCGACCTTATACAACAGATCACGCGACAAATCCACTGCGCTTATCACGTGCTCCCGCATCGTCAGGACAAATAAAAACCGGCTGGTGCCGGCATTATCCTGATGGTGAGAAACAAGACGAGAAACAAGACGAGAAACAAGGCGAAAAAACTAATGGGGATTGAGTTTGGCTATCAATAACTCACGCAAGTCCTTGAACGCGAGCGGTCGGCTGATGAAATAACCCTGCCCTTCATCGCAACCATTTTCCTTCAGGAAGGAAAAATGCTCTTGCTTCTCGATACCCTCGGCAATGACCTTGATCTTCAAGCCATGGGCCAGCGCGATGATGGTTTGTGAAATGATCGCATCACCCTGATCGCTGTCGCAATTGAAGATGAAGGATTGATCGATCTTCAAACGATCGATAGGAAAGCGCTTCAGATACGCCAAGCTGGAAAAACCGGTACCGAAATCATCCAGCGATAATTGAATACCCATCTCGTTCAGGCTATTCAAAATCACCACGACTTCCTCGATGTTATGCATCACCATGCTTTCGGTGACTTCAAGCTCAAGGTAAGACGGATCGAGTCCGGTCGCTTCGATTACAGCCCTGACCGTTTCGACAAAATTCCTTTCGCCGATCTGACGTGCCGACAAATTGACGGCCACACGTATCGGCGGCAGGCCTTCTTTCTGCAATTGTAAATTATGTTTGCAGGCGGTTTCCAGCACCCAAATTCCGATTGGAATGATCAAACCATTGCACTCGGCCATGGGAATAAACTCCATAGGCGAGATCAGGCCACGTTTCGGATGCTGCCAGCGTATCAGCGCTTCCATGCCGATTACCGAGCCGTCACGGAAATCAATTTGCGGCTGATAAACAAGGAACAGTTCATTGTTCGTCATCGCATGCCACAAATCATTTTCCAGCGACAGGCGTTCGCCGGTCGTCGCGTTCATTTCCTTCGTATAAAACTGGAAGTTATTGCGGCCATTCGATTTGGCACGGTACATTGCCGCATCGGCATTGGCCAGCAAGGATTCCGAATCCTCACCATCCTCGGGAAAGCGCGCAACGCCCATACTGCAAGTCACCACAAGTTCCTGGCCGCGAATCAGCATAGGTTTGACCAGCTCACGCTGAATGCGCTGCATCACCGACGAATTGCTGTCACCCGGATTCTGATTCGTCAGCAGCAGCACGAACTCATCACCACCTATGCGCGCTACCGTATCGCCGTCGCGTATACAGGTTTGCAAGCGTGCCCCGACATTAGCAATTAATTCATCGCCTGCACCATGTCCCATGCTGTCGTTGACCAGCTTGAAGTTATCCAGATCGATAAACACCAAACTCAGGAATTGATCATTACGACGCGCCTGTATCAATGCCTGCTGGGTACGTTCGTTAAGCAGATTTCGGTTGGCAAGGCCTGTCAGCGTGTCGTAGTTTGCCTGGTGCTCAAGGTCTTCCTGATAACGCTTGATCTGCGTCACGTCATACAGCACGCCTACAAAATGTCCTGCCGCACCACTTTCCGTGGTTTGACTCACAGGAGCAATGTACAGCTCGTTGAGGAACATGCTGCCATCCTTGTGATAATTACGCAGCAGGACGGAAGCAGGACGCTGTTCGCGGATTGCTGCGCGCAGCTTTCCCAATTCGGGCTGATCGGTATCCGTACCTTGCAGGAAGCGGCAATTACGGCCTATTGCCTCTTCACTTGTATAGCCGGTAATCGTTTCAAAAGCGCCATTGACATAAATCAGCGGCATGCCCGGCGCTGACGTATCGACGATCACGATAGGATTAACGCAGGCCTCGATCGCGCGCGTGCGCAATAATAGATCCTGCTCAACCTTCATCCGCTCCGTCACTTCAATAGCGATACCACCTATATGCTGCGAGCTGCTATTTTCAGCTGACAGAGGGAATTTCGTCGATAACCAATATGTGACGCCGGACGGCATCGACATCACTTCGACTTCCTGCAGTGCAGCGCCGGCATTCCGTACCCGCGTTTCCATTTCGCGCAATTTGTATGCAACGCCGAGAGGCACCAGTTCGGTATCCAGCTTGCCGATGGAATAGCCCTTCTCGACATTGAATGCCTTGTCGAGACCATGATTGCCATACAGATAGCGTCCATCCTTGTCCTTGATGAAGGCTGCACCCGGCAGGTTCTCCATGAAGGTGCGGAACATCAAGTTGCTTTCCAATAGTTCCGTCTCGACGCGACGCCGCGCATCCCTTTGTTCCACGTGCTCCATTGCACGCGCGACTGCGCTAGGCAATCGCGACAAATTTGTTTTGATGACGTAATCGCTGGCACCGAGTTTGAGCGATTCAATCGCCAGCTCTTCGCCTATGCGTCCCGACACAAAGATGAAAGGTGTATCCGGCAATTCCTGTCGAACCACCTTGAGTGCGGATAAGCCATCAAAATGCGGCATGGAAAAATCCGACAAGACGACGTCCGGCTTGAAGTCGATCAGCTCATGCCGCAACTCCTTCTCGGTTTCAACCCGTCTGGCCTGATGTTGAATGCCACCCCGCTTCAACTCGCGTAAAGCAAGTTCAGCATCGGTCGGCGTATCTTCCACCATGAGGATTTTAATCATTAGCCTGTCTCGACATCAGATTGCAATTATCTTGCTCCGGGAATTCTATTCAGGATCGCCCAATAGAAACCCGCCTTGGAAACCTCTTCAAAAAACTTGTCGGACTCCACCGGCTTGACGATGTAACTGTTCACGCCATGCTCATAACAACGCACAATGTCCGGCTCTTCAGCACTCGAAGTCAGCATGATCACGGGGATACGCTTGGTCCCATCGGTGGTCTTGATCAACTTCAATACTTCCAGTCCATTGACCTTCGGCATTTTTAGATCCAGCATGATCAGGGTCGGGTCTCCAGTAACCCGATCAGCAAAATCTCCGCGACGAAAAATATAATCCAGCGCCTCCTGTCCATCCTTGACCCAGGTGATGTTGTTGACAAGGCCCACCTTCTTGAGCGCACGCATGGTCATCTCGGCATCGGTGGGCGTGTCTTCTGCAAGCAGAATATGCACCGGTTGCATATCTTCGTTCATGCGGTAGCCTCCTTCGGTAAGCTGAAATTGAAAATCGTATATTCGTCAGGCTTGCTCTCGGCCCAGATGCGCCCGCCGTGGCGCACGATGACACGCTGCGCAATCGCCAAACCGACACCCGTTCCGGGAAATTCATTTTCTGTATGCAGGCGCTGAAAAACACCGAACAACTTGTTATAAAAGCGCATATCAAAACCGACGCCGTTATCGCGCACGCTATACACCACCTCGTGTTCACCCTGCTTCGCCGTGATCTCGATCAGTTGTTCAGCCTTCTTGCTGCTGTACTTGACGGCATTTGACAGCAAATTCATCAACACCTGCCGCAACAGAGCGCGATCGCCCCAAGCGAATGGCAAGTTCGTTTTTTTCAAGGACAAAGAAGTCCGGGAACTAGTACACACTTCCGACCAGACTTCATCGACCAGCGCATTCATATCGACCTTCATCGTATCGACCGGCTTGCGTCCCATGCGCGAGAAAGCCAGCAAATCATCGATCAATTGCCCCATCTTCTTGCTGCTGGCACGAATGACCGACAGCAAACGGCGGCCTTCGTCGTCCAGACGATCAGCAAAATCTTCTTCAAACATCCGCGAATACCCATCGATGGCACGCAAGGGTGAACGCAGATCGTGAGAAACCGAATAGCTGAAACTCTCCAGCTCCTTGTTCGTCAGTTCCAGCTGGGCTGCCGTTTTCTCTATCGAGCGCTGCGCACCTTTGCGATGCTTGATTTCCAGCATGATCAGCCAAAGCGCAGAAAGCAGCAGTGCAATCGCCACCACATTACCCAATAAAATCCACAGCTTGGTTGAACTCGCCTTAGCCTCTACCATACGGGCACGCTCACCCAACAACCTATCCTCAATGGCGATCATGTAATCAGCGTGGCCGCGCAAGTGCAGCATCGCCTGCTGGCCCGCACCGCCAACCAAATCAGTCGTTTCTTCCAGGCTGATTTCGCCGCGATCGGCCAGCATGTCTATACCCAACCGCAAGGATCGCATGCGTATGTCGATTAATTCCTCAAAATCATCGATCGACCGTTTCTGATCCGGATTGTCTTTCGTCAAATATCTCAGTTTGCTGATCTCATCAGGCAACTTCATGACGACATCGTGATGCTCTTGCAAAAATGATTCATTGGAAGTAATCAGGTATCCGCGTTGTGCAGACTCCGCATTCTTGACATCCGATGCGACCTGATTGATTTGCTGCATGACGAGATGCGTATGCTCAACCAGCTTTGCACTATTTTGAAATTGATCGACGCTATTAAAAGTCACGAAAGAAATCAGCACGAGCAGGAACAGAGCGATACCTAGCCCCAGCTTCGTAAACCATTCCTTCTTGATCATTTGACCTGATCTGGAATCCTCAGACATTTCCATATTTGTCGGCTTATTTTTATCCCGGCTAACGCAAAAACGTTGTCCAAGACATATTCTCAGGAAATGAAACCACTACAAATCTGTGTATTTTTGCTGCCTAAATTACGGTGTCCACCTTGCCGTACGGCTACGTTTTAAATGATTCTAGTGTAAAAAAATAGATCGCAGTTACATCTTGCTTACAAAAAATTGTGTCATGAAAAATTCATGCATTTTTCCTTTGCTTTCATAGCGAGAATGCACTGCACAAGACATGCCAAATGCACTATTTTTTCTCCCATATATATGGGAGAAAAATGCCATTAAGCATGATTAAAATAATATTTCGTCAACACTGCAAACACGCACGCGCATTAAAATTCTGCGTAAAGATATTTTCAAAAATATTAATTTTTAGGCAATTAAGTGTAGCAATTATCAAAATCTGCTGGCGCTTTTCAGTTTGATCCAAGGCTGGCGCATCAAATCAGCCGCAATGATTGTCAAACTTCACCAGCCATTCTCTTGTCCATAACGACACTTTCAAGACAAACTGAAACAGCCGCGTGAGCATCGCCTGCGAGAGCTACAATATCGGCCATAAGCAATTCAACATATTGGAATGGATCACTAGATGGAAAACGCCGTATACGACCAAGCACTCACTGCATTGAAAAATCTCTTCGGCACACCGCGCCCGCTAGTCAACAAAGGCGGCGCACGTTTCCTGCGCAACGGCACGATCACGATTTATCACACCGAGCTCGCGCCAGGCAACGAAGCGGAAATCGCGTTCAACGTACACCCGCTTGCATCGGCATACCGCATCACGCCTGCTGCGCTGACCAGTTTGCTGGATGAATGCAGATACCTGACCGGTAAACCGACTGAAACCAACAAGGTGCAGAACTGGCCGCGCATCGGTTTTGCCACCGAAGAAGATGTCACCCGCGTCATGGAAAAGCTCTCTGCCGTACTTGTGAAGTAAAAGCATGTAACCCTCTCCCCAAATGCGATCCGCGCGTATAAACTGAAAGCATCAAAGTTACACAGGATCGCCAATGACCAGTGACAAGGGGAACATGATGGACAACTTGAACGTACAGTTTCACGTTGCCGTGTTAACCGTACCGAGCTTTGTCACCGCTGAGCAATTTCCGGAATGGCTGCACCGCGAAGCACTCGCCATTCAGGAACTGAGCGAAGACAACAGCCTCACCATCGTCAGACTGTTTCTCGCCACCCGCATCAAGGAAGTCTGGGGCCGCAAAAAACTGGACGTACTGCTGCAAGCCATCACAGACAAATACCCGCACATTTTTCGCGTAGAGATGGTCGTCATCGACAATCAGCTCAATATCGACGAAAAGGAACTGATACAGTCGGATGCAGAGAGTGAACTCGCGCAAATACTCGAAACGGTTAAACAGCTTCAGGAATTGAAGATAGCAAAGAGCAAATTGCACTAATCAGATTCTGCGCAACACTCCTCTCATCCCGCCGTTCAGCGGTCCGGCAGCGCAACACCCAAACAGCGATCAGACGCACAGCGTAGTGCTGTGCACATGCCATCATGATTCAGCTGTTTCAATTGCTGCACATCGTCCGCACAATCAATTGTAAAAATCTTCCTGCGCATCTTTCACATTTGTCTCACGCTCTCTGTGTCTGAACGCACATACACATCTTAGTGGCACAACCTATCCTTGGCCGGGATCTTTAGTTAGTCAACTAGAAGAACTGAATCGCCCATTCGACATGAGGGAAGTGCCAGCGCACTATCTTTGGCACGCCATGTTCTCCTTATGGAACACCTCGTCGCATCACAACCCAAACAGCTTCTCGAAATGCATTCCCTTTGAGTGCAGGGTTGAGTTGAGTGCATGTCCATTGAAAACATAACGATTTAACAGATTAAGAAACTAGATTGATTCATGCACAAAAAATATCGGCATCTGAAAATCACCAAATCAAGAGTCGCATGTTTGATATTGGGTTTATGCACAACAAGCATCGCGAGTGCGGTCATTCCGCAAGCCGAATACGATGGCGTGATCCGTTCCGCCAGAGACGGCCAGGTCGCGCCTGCAGTTGAAAAACTGACTTTGTGGCACGACACCTACCGCGACGATCAAAAGATTTTGTACGACCTGGTAGTCGTACTGGGCTGGGCTGGCGACTTCAACAAGGCGCTCACTTATTACGATCAGCTGGCCAAACCAGAGACGCCGGCCTACGTCTTGAAATCGCTTGGATATGCCGCCAATAAAACGGAACGCTGGCAACAGGCAGAACAGGCTTATCGTCTGGTGCTGAACAAAACGCCCGAAGACTACGAAGCACGTGCCGGTCTGGTTGATGCATTGCTGGGTCAGAATCGCAGTGACGAAGCATTAAAGTTCGTGCAGCAGTTTTTGCCCAAGTTTACGTCTGCGTACAAAACCAAAGACGTGCAAATGATCATGCTGCTCGGTTACGTGCATACGCGACGCGGCGAACATCTGCTGGCGTCCAATACTTATCAGAATGCAGTTCGACTGGACTCGCAATCGCGCGCGGCTTTCCGCAACTATGTGTTCTCGCTGAACGCAGCAGGGATGCCTTACCTGGCTGCCCGCACTGCAGACCGCAAGCTTGAATGGTTCAGCGAAGAAGAGCAGCGTCAAATTGCACATGCCGTTGCTGGGCAAACAGTCAATTTCGGGCAATCTCAACTGAACGTCGACTACCGGCAGCCGCGCTTCGCTACGACAGACGCATCGCTGTCGGAGAATCAAAAAGTTACGGATCAATTTGGTGAAAAACCAGTTACGCAGTTTGACCGGATGATCGCATTGCGCGACCGACAGCAGATGCCTGAAGTGGTTGAGCTTTATCAATCGCTCAAGGCATCTGGTGTGGCGATTCCGCCTTACGCAAAAGCAGCCGCTGCCGATGCCTATTTGTATCTGGAGCAGCCTGAGGCGGCGCGCGATCTCTATCTTTCCGCAATCGAAGAAGCCCGTGCAGGCGATGTCGCTACTGTAGACGCGTGGCAATCTGGATTGACGTACGCCTATAGCGAATCTGAACAACACAACCTGGCTCAAGCGACTGCCGATCGGCTGTATCAAACGACGCCAGCGTTTTCCAATGCCGGCATTCCAGGGGTAGAAGCACAGAATGACGATTATCCGTCTGGTGCGGTATTGCCCGTGCTGGTACGTATGTATGCCGATCGTTTGAAGGAAGCGGAAAGTCGTCTTGCCATCCTGCGCCAAAGTGCGCCATTCAATCAGCAGATTAGAAGCGCATATGCGGATTTGCGCATGTCGCGCGGCCATCCTCGTGCCGCATTGAGTGAATATCAATTGATACAAGTTGATTACCCGAAGGCAGTCGAACCGCAAACAGGACGCGGCAACGCCTTACTGGTATTGAATCAGTTTACTGAAGCCAAACAGGTGCTCCCGGCTCTGCAACGCGACTACCCGGAAAATAAAGACGTACAGAATTTTGCGCGTCAGATCGATATCTATGATCGGCCGTACCTGGAAGTCACCAGCACCTTCGGCAAAGGTGGCGGCATCGCCGGCGCAGAATCGGTGGTAGAGGCACGTCTGTATTCAGCACCGCTGACTAATTCGCTCGGTGATCGTTATCGCGTGTTCAGCCATATCTCCCATTCCGATGGCGATATCAACCAAGGTGGTGCAAACGGCAGCAAAGTCGGACGCAGCAGAATCGGCGTTGGCCTGGATTATCGCGTGCGTGATCTTACTCTGGCGGCAGAGATCAATCGTGCTGTCGAAAGCGCGAATCGTACCGGTGTCGCACTGGAGATGACCAAGGATTTTTCCGATACGTGGCAGATGCAATTCGCAGCAGATTCCAATGTCAACGATCTGGCAGCTGCGGCATACAACAACGATGTGACAGCTCAGCGCCTGAGCGCCGGCTTGACCTGGCGGCAGAACGAATCGCGCCGCATCGACGGCGAGTTATCCAACACCCGGTTCAGCGACGACAATCGTCGTGATGCCGCCACGCTGGCATGGACAGAGCGCTGGTGGAGTGGTCCGGTATTCAAGCTGGATTCCATTCTCGGCTTGGCGACTTCGCGCAATAGCGCATCCAATGCCGTCTACTTCAATCCCTCCAGCGACAAGGAAGCTACCGCAACGCTCGTCGCTGAATGGACCACATGGCGTCGCTATCGCCGGTCGATGATCCAGCAAGTGCAGGTATTTGGCGGACGCTACTGGCAAGAAGGTTTTGCATCCGGCGCAACTTCCGGTGCGCAATACGGCCATGCATGGTCTATCGATGACGTGTTCACGGTGAGTTATGGCATAGGCACCGGCAAACATCCTTATGACGGCGTGCAGGAAAGACGCGATTACGGTTACTTGAATCTGAATTGGGCAATCAAATGAGTCGCATCCTGACGCCAACAGCCTGCGCTCCCCGCGCAGCCAAGACGATTTCTGCACGCTGGTCAAAATTTTTGCTGACCTTGCTGACCGCCGCGTTGTTGCCGCACGCAGTACAGGCGCAGCAACCGTCCACCGCTGTGCTCGCTTCACCGCGACTGCAGACATTGTTGCCGGTCAACGATGCGCCGCAAACTTATCGTGTTCTGGCATATCACGACGTCCGTGACAATGTGCGCGAAAGCTTCCAGACCTGGCCGGAAGCGACGGCAATTGACACGCAAGACCTCGTGCAGCAACTGTCGTGGATAGATAAAAACGGTTACCGTCCGGTCAGCCTGCAACAAATCATTGACGCGCGCGCTGGCGGCAAGCCGCTGCCCGACAAGGCCATCCTGCTGACTTTCGACGATGGTTTTGAAAGTATCTACAGCAAGGTTTTCCCCCTGCTCAAGCAGTTTAATTATCCTGCGGTCATCGCCATCGTCGGCGACTGGATACAAACGCCACAAGATCGTCTCGTACAGTTTGGCGATATTCAGGTTCCGCGATCGGCATTCGTTAACTGGGATGAAGTGCGCGAAATGGTCGGCTCCGGTTTGATCGAAGTGGCGTCGCATACTTACAGTCTGCATCAAGGCATTGTCACTAATCCTCAGGGTAGCCTGATGCCGGCAGCGATCAGTCGCCGCTACCAGGCGCAAGGTTCGCAGTACGAAAGCGACGCCGCCCATGCACAGCGCGTCAAGGCAGATCTGCTGCGCAGTTCGCAGCTGATAGAGCGCGAAACCGGCAAACGTCCGCGCGCAATCGTCTGGCCTTATGGTGCCAACAGCAGTGTTGTGAATCAAATCGCGACAGAAGTGGGTATGCCGATTTCTCTCAATCTTGAGCCAGGTCCCAACACACCTGAAGATAATCCGAAACACATACGTCGTTCATTGATGTTATTTGATACCGGCCTTGCAGGACTGACGCAATTGCTGCGACAGCCGGCAAGCTACGACGGCGCAGAGCAGCCGCTGGAGCGCGTGATCCATGTCGATCTCGATTATGTCTATGACGCCGATCCGCTCGTGCAGGAAGCCAATCTGTCCAAGCTGATGGATCGTATTTATCGTTTGCAACCTAGCACTGTTTATCTGCAGGCGTTCGCAGATCCGGATGGCGATGGCGTCGCCGACTCGCTCTACTTCGCCAACCGGAACATGCCTATGCGAGCCGATCTGTTCTCGCGTGTTTCATGGCAATTAAAGACACGTGTAGGCGTACGCGTCTTTGCGTGGATGCCGGTGATGGCGTTCAAGCTACCGTCCACACATCCGGCCGCAACACGTCTGGTGCAAACCATGCCGGGCGCACCTGCATCGGCGTCAGAAAATCGCTACCTGCGTCTGTCGCCCTTCGATCCTGTCGCGCGCAAAGCAATAACAGAAATTTATGAAGATCTGGGCAAGCATGCGATTTTTGCCGGCGTACTGTTTCACGACGATGCCACGCTGTCGGATTACGAAGATGCCAGCCCTGCTGCACTTGCCGTCTATCGCGATCAATGGAAGTTAAGCGGTTCGCTGCAGGATATTCGCAACGATCCACAAGCACGGCGCACCTGGACCACGCAAAAGACCGCTTATCTAAACGCGTTCACCATGCATCTGGCGAATACGCTGCGCAACTATCAACCTGCGCTGCAAACCGCGCGCAATATTTACGCGCAGCCTGTGCTCAACCCCGATGCGGAAGACTGGTTTGCACAAACCCTGCCGAGCTTTCTCGCGACCTATGACTACACCGCCATCATGGCCATGCCTTACATGGAAAACGCAGCCGACCCAACTGCATGGTTGAACCAGTTGATTGGCAAGGTCAAGCAAACACCAGGCGCATTGCGCACGACCGTGTTTGAACTGCAAAGTCGCGACTGGAAAACCGGCAAGTCGATTCCATCCAATATTCTGGCGGCACAACTGCGTCAATTACACAGCGCCGGCGCACGCAATCTCGGCTACTACCCGGATGATTTTCATTCGAATCAGCCGGAAGAACACATCATCAAACCAGAAATTTCGATACAAACCCATCCGGTTCGAAAGTAAGCCATGCAATTTGAAAATATCCTGTTTGGATTCACCTTCTATTACCCGCTGTTCATGGCGTACGTCTGGATCATCGGCGGCATTACCTATTACCTGCGCTACGAGCGCGCGGGATTGCGCGAAGCCGATCCGCTGGCAGAACTGACGTCCTTCCCATCGGTATCCGTCATCGTCCCCTGCTTTGACGAAGGCGATAACATCCGCGACGTAGTCGAGGCATTGAGCACGCTGAATTATCCCAACTACGAAATCATCTGCGTCAACGATGGCAGCAAGGACAATACCGGTGCCATCCTCGATGAATTGATGACCCTGTACCCGATGCTGCGCGTCGTGCATCAAGCGCGCAATCAGGGCAAAGCCGTCGCCTTGAACACGGCAGCGCTGATTGCCAAAAGCGAATTTCTGATGTGTATCGATGGCGATGCGATTCTTGATCGCAATGCGATTCCCTGGCTGCTGCAGCATTTTGAAACCGGCCCGCGCCTTGGTGCCGTCACCGGCAATCCGCGCATCCGCACGCGCTCGACTCTGCTCGGGCGTCTGCAGGTCGGTGAGTTTTCGTCGATAGTCGGCTTGATCAAACGCACGCAACGGATTTACGGTCGTCTGTTTACAGTATCCGGCGTGGTCGCCATGTTCCGTCGCCGTGCCCTGCTCGATGTCGGATTCTGGAGTCCGGAAATGCTGACCGAAGACATCGATATCAGCTGGAAAATGCAGTTGCATCAATGGGACGTGCGCTTCGAACCGCGCGCACTGTGCTGGATACTGATGCCGGAAACACTCAAGGGACTGTGGCAGCAACGTCTGCGCTGGGCGATGGGCGGCATCCAGGCGATCGCCAAATACGGCTACATTTTTGGCCAATGGCGTTTGCGCCGCATGTGGCTTATCTATCTGGAATACATCCTGTCAGTGCTGTGGGCCTTCGCGATGGGATCGGTTTTACTGTTGTGGGCGATCGATCTCGTCATCCCGCTGCCGGAAAAATGGCAAGTCGAAATCATCCCTAGCTGGCACGGCGTCGCGATCGGCACGACCTGTCTGCTACAAGTATTCACCGGCATGATTCTCGACCGTCATTACGACAAGAAGGCATTCCGTCATTACTTCTGGATGATCTGGTATCCACTGCTGTACTGGATGCTCAATATGTTTACCACCATATGGTCTGTGCCCAAGGTTCTATTCCGCGGCCGCGGCAAGCGCGCGGTCTGGGTCAGCCCGGATCGCGGTGTCAGTCCGGTGGACTCACGCAATGCCCAGCCAGTGACCGACGGCGTGATCCGTCCGGCACCGTTGCATACATCCATCTCCAAGGTAGATCAGCCATGAAGACTAAAAAAGACCGACCGCGCCTGAAGCTCATATTAAACATGCCAGGTCTGGTATCGCTGCCAAGCAAAATCGGCAGCGGCCTGTTCACCGTCGTGTTCTGGGGATTGTTTCTCTATCTGTGGGTACCGCTGATTACCCTGATCGCGTGGGGTGCGGGTATCTACCATGCATACAGCGAAGTACAGTATGCGCAGGAACTGCTCAATCTGCGGCATCTGGTCTTTAACTACAGCATGGTAGTGCTATTGCTATGCGGCTCCCTGCTCTTGTGGGCGCTCAAGGAATACCTGCGCTTTCGCGACTCAACGCGGCGTCGCATTCCGATCACGGTGGAAACCACCGAACTGGCCGACTACGCCGAACTGGATGTAGAACATATCGTCCAGTGGCAAGGAATACGCAGGATGGTTGCGCATCATGACGACCATGGACACCTGCGCGAGATGGCCCTGGGCGCAGTCACAACAGAAGCCAATCCCAAGGTCGCTTGACGACACAGCATCGGCAGGCTGTCAGTGATTTTCATTTGCTTGAGGTGGACATCCTTTGTTACAACAAAGTTGGCAAAGCGGCATATGCGCATCGTAAGATACACACGTAAATACGCACATAATTTCCAATCCGAGATCAATATGAAAAAGCTGACAGCAAGCCTCATCGTCATCACAAGCTCACTCGCGGGCTGCGCGGTTGACGATGGTTATGGCTATGGCAGCCAGGGCGGCACATATATAGAGCAACGCAGCTACGGCAGCGCCATCGGCGGCACCACTTGGTATCGCGAAGAAGTACCGTATTACCCCAATCATCAACATTACGATCGCAACCGCAATGGCATTCCGGATAACCGCGAGATCGATCGCAATCGCAACGGTATTCCCGACAATCGTGAAGTGGATCGCAATCGTAACGGTGTTCCAGACAACCGGGAAGTGGATCGCAACCGTAACGGCATACCCGATCAGCGCGAACAGGATCGCAATAGCGTACCCGACCACAGAGAATACGACAGGAACAAGAATGGCAAACCGGATCGTCCCGTCTCTGAACGCAAACCCGATGGCGCATCCAGCCGTACCAGCCAGCTAAGCGACAAATTCCGCGATGGCCGCAACGATAGCCGCTAGACATGCAGTGGCCATATCGCGATCGCGCAAAAAAGACGCATGCGCTTGATGCGCTTTTACTGCGATCTTTGATGCGCTCTTTGATGTTCTCTTGATCTAGTCACTGATTCATCACGCTTGGTAGTGGTATAAGTAACGATGCAGTCTATGCATCGCCTTTCTCCTTGCATGACTGCAATATTGAACCACTACCAGGAGACATTATGAAAATTACAGAAGCCATCAACGTCAAGAACGCCGCTGGCAAATCCGTTACCCTGCAACATCTCGTGCCAGGAATCACCTATCTCGATTACGGCTTCACCCATCTGCCGCGCAACTTCGATGGCTACCGCGTCAAGGACACCGATCGCACCGCAATCAAGCAAGCCGATGGCACTTTTACAATCGGTGATTCAAGCGACGTCTATAAAGCATCCTGACCATCAAAATAGAAGACACATAGTTTTGTAGTCTTCTCAGCAAACATAAAAAAACCGCGTCTCTTTTCAAGGAGACGCGGTTTTTTATTTGATGAAAATATTAATTCGTATCTTCATCACTTGTACTTGTGGCAGCTTTCTCTTTCGCGCTGCGCTTATCTTCTTCAGTCATGATCTTGTCTTCACCGGGCACCGTTTCATGCACAATGGTTTCGCGTTCTGCGCGATCTTTCAATTCTTCGTTGCGTTGCTTCACTGTATCGACTTGGGTCATCATGACTGTCTCCTTTGAATGATTGTGTGTTGATCTTACGTTGCCGGATCAAAACAAAAAATCAGACAAGCGGACATTCGCTTGTGGGAATAGACCTGCATTTAGATTTCCAACAGAAAACTTTTACAAGCAATGCGGTCACCCATTAATCGCGCCCTCCTTCACGACGCGACTCACCTTGCCGTCCTCTATGCTGTTCGCGTGCCTGAGGCGAGCGCTGCTGTTCATGAGCCTGTGGCTGCAGACGTTGCTCGCGTTGTGGACGCTGCGCTTGCTTTGGTTCACGTTGTTGCCGAGCCTGTACTTGTTGCTCACGACGCTGTTCTTGCTGATTCTGCTGTTCACGCTGTTGCTGCACCTGTTGTTCACGTTGCACTTGTTGCGCGCGTTGTTGCTGTCCTTGTTGCTCGCGCTGCTGCTGTATCTGCTGCTCACGCTGTATCTGTTCGCGTTGCTGTCCCTGCTGTTCACGCTGTTGCTGGAATCGTTGTGAATCTCGTTGTGAATCGCGCTGCGATTGCTCACGTTGTTGTCGCATCTGCTCGTCTCGTTGCTGTGGTGAACGTGACGGGTCCTGCGAACGATCAAACTGCGGACGCACTTGCGGTTCATTGTCACGCGCAGGGTTGATCTGCGACGTAGAAAGTCGTGATGAAGATTGTGGCGAATCCGGACGTCCATCCTGTGAACGGCGATCATCATTTTGACGTGAGCGATCAGGCAGCGGACCACCCGCCGCGCGTGCAGAAACTACAGCTGCACCTTTGAACTGACCGGGCCTATCAGTGGCAGCAATCGGCGGCCTGCCTTGATTAAACGATGCGCGCTGTTCGCGATTGCCGATGGCGGCACGCACGTGCTGCGTCTGCATGGCAGTTGGTGCGATATGTTTTTGACGCGCATAGTTTTGCTCGCGTGTATTAGGTCTCGCGTTCACGCCGCCGCGGCCACCGTTGTAGCTGATGTTATTGACGGTCACATTATTTATGACGGTCTTGTTGTACACCCTCGTGACATGGCGATTACCGAAGTTGTTGATCGACCGGTTGTAATAAAACGCACCGCGATTCCAGTAACCGCCGTGATAACCGTAGCCGTTGTAGCCATAACCGTAGTTCACGCCACCGTAAAAACCGACTTGAGGGCCCCAGTAACCGCGGTGAAATCGGTATCCCGCATTAGTCCACGCCCAGTAACCCGGCGTCCAGAACAAACCGACTGCAGGCGGGCGAACCCACGTACCCGGAATCCAGTAATAGTCGTCGCCGTCATACGCCCAATAACCCGGCGACCAGATATAACCTTCATCAGGAAGCGGTGGCTGCACATAAACCGGTAGCGGCGGTGGCGCAATTGAAACGAACACATCCACCCTGGCCCAGCTGACGGCAGGTATCGCCAGTGCAATAACCAACGCGATGCGTGCAAAGAGAGAGCTAGCCATGGCAAATCCTTGTGAATGATGTTTGGACAGTCCGGATGAGATTCAACGAACTGGTATGAATCAGATGGCTATAAAAGTCTGAAGTTCAGCTGAGACGCTACGGGTGTGTAACCAGCCGTAACCGCCAGCGAACCAACATATTCGCGACAACATCAATCGAGATCCATCCCAAACCACATCAAATTGCCTTGACCTCACCCCCATCCATTCGAATGGATGTTCCGGTCATCCATCTTGCAGGTGGCAATACAAGATAGGCCAGCAAGTCGGCGATTTCTTCCGGCGTGCCGTAACGACTGATTTCTGCGTTCGATAAGAACTTTGCCATCGCCTCTTCCACCGTGACGTTGTGCGCTAGTGCCCATTTCTCCAGATACGCGCTGCGGCGTCCCGTCATGACCGGCCCCGGTTGCACGCTGTTCACCTGTACGCCATCGGCAATACCACGATCGGAGAATGCTTTTGCCAGCGCCATGATTGCTGCATTGATCACGCCAACTGCCGCATACGGCGCCTTCGGCACGACGGCAGAATTACCCGAGGTTAACACCACCGAACCGTGCGATGCTTTTAGTGCTTCCCATGCACACAGTGTGAGCCTGCGCGCACCGTGGAACTTCAGCGCCATACCAGCATCCCATTGCGCATCGCTCGTCTCGAACAGATCGATCTGCGGCACGTCGCCTGCGATGTTCAATAATGCATCGATGCGCCCGAACTTTTCCAATGTGCGCGCGACGATAATGTCAGCCGCGTCGATGTCACTTAGATTCAAGTAGATTACCAATGCTTGTGCGCCGGCTGCTTTCACCTCGTTGGCGGTGTCTTCAAGCTTGTCGCGATTACGCGCGACCAACACCACTGCTGAAAAATCCTTCGCCAACCGGATTGCAGTTGCGCGACCAATACCCTGGCTTGCGCCAGTCACGATGGCGACGCTGTTTGTTCCCGTATTCATGATGTTTCCACTTATCGATTAAAGGCTGATTTCAGAAAAACGCGTATGGCCGTGGCGATCTCGGCAGCATGCGTCTCCAGCGCAAAATGTCCGGTGTCATAAAAACGCACATCCGCATCCGGGATATCACGCTTGAACGCTTCCGCACCGGCAGGAAGGAAGAAAGGATCGTTGCGGCCCCACACCGCCAGCAACGGTGGGCGATGCGTACGGAAATAATCTTGAAATGTCGGATACAGCGCCACGTTGCTGGCGTAATCCAGAAACAGATCGAGCTGCGCCTCGGCCACATTAGGGCGCGCCAGATAATGCGCATCCAGCGTGTAACCGTCGGGGGAGATCGCCGTCGCATCCGACACGCCGTGTGCATACTGCCAGTACGTTGTTTCCAACGTGAGCATCGCGCGCAGCGCATCTCGATTTTCCTGCGTCGGCGACTGCCAGTACTGGCGAATCGGATTCCAGCCATCACTCAAACCTTCTTCATACGCATTGCCGTTTTGCGACACGATGGCGGCGATGCGCTCCGGATGTTGCAACGCCATGCGCAGTCCGACCGGCGAACCGTAATCGAACACATAAACAGCAAAACCATCCAGCTTCAGCGTTTCCGTAAAGCGCGTCATCACCGACGCCAGATTCGCGAACGTATAAGCAAACTCTGTATGCGGCAGCACATCCGATTGACCGAAGCCCGGTAAATCCGGTGCGACCACGTGAAAGTCCTGCGCCAGCAACGGAATCAAATCCCGATACATGTGACTGCTGCTGGGAAAGCCGTGCAACAGCAACAAAGTCGGCGCATTCACACTGCCCGCTTCCCGATAAAAGATATTCAGACCATCGACCGATGCCTTGCGATAAGCGATTGCATTCATTTCCAACCTCCGTTTTAGTAACCATGTTGATGATGTTTTTAAGGTTATACATTTACATGTAACCTGTCAAAGTATTTTTTAGAGGTTATTTAAATTTTCATCGAGAGCAAAAAGAATTTCGGCATTTTCCATAGCAGAAAAATCGATAATTCAACCGTTAATTTGTTGCAACAGTAAGATTTACTGACCACTATTTACCAAAATCGCAGAAATTTGTAACTTCTAATTTAATTTCAAATAGGTTACTATTTCGATCAAGTAAATCGACAAGGAGGCATCACATGAACGAAAATCAACGCCCCGCGCCCATGTTTCTGGCAGACGCAATGGGATTGGATTTTTTGAATTCAGTCGCCACGCCAATGGACACCGAGGTCGAATGGATCGCCTCGGGCAACGACCTGCTCGACTGGCTGGAACAATCGAAACTGGTACCGGAACAGGATTTGAAAGCCGTACGCGACAACGCCGGTCCGGGCGAACTGGACTCCATCGCGACGCAAGCTAAAAGCCTGCGCGAATGGTTTCGCACCTTTGTCATCAAGCACAAGGGACAAACGATGTCTTCCGCTGCGTTGCGTGAGCTGGAGCCGTTGAACAAACTGCTCGCCCGCGACGAAGGCTACGAACAGATCATCGCTGCCGAAGATGAAACGATGTCAGGTTTGAAGATGGCAGAACTGCGCCGCTGGCGCTCGCCGGAAACGTTGCTGTTGCCAATCGCAAAGGCGATGGCGGATCTGGTCTGCAAAGAAGATTTCACTTACGTGAAAGCGTGCGAAGGCCATGCATGCACGTTGATGTTTCTGGACAAGACGCGCGGTCACGCGCGGCGCTGGTGCAGCATGGCGATCTGCGGCAATCGAGCTAAGCAGGCTGCGCATCGGTCGCGTAGTAGGGGGTAAGAGTCGCGCAAAGGAGAATTCGCCTGCCTTACGCAGGCTAGGGAATCGCTTGCAAGCGATTCCCTTCGAATCCCCCGCGTAAGCCGCGCAGGCGGCTTACTTTTCTCCGCTACAAAACAAAAATGCCCGCTTGCGCGGGCATTTGTATTTTGGCGGAGAAAGGGGGATTCGAACCCCCGGTAGGCTATGAACCTACACACGCTTTCCAGGCGTGCGACTTAAACCACTCATCCATCTCTCCTGAATTTATTCTTCGCCGACCTGCTTTTTAGCGAAGTCGCCGATTATAGCAAAATTTTATCTGAAAAGGCCGGTTTTACCAGCCCTGCCTTGCATAAGGCGCGTAAAAAAGCCGCCGCAGCGGGTGGCTGCGGCGGCTTTTGCTGATGACGCAAAGCTTATTGAGCCTGCTTGAGCTGTTCCAGGATGGCTGGATTCTCCAGTGTCGAGATGTCTTGCGTAATCGCTTCGTCCTTGGCGAGTACGCGCAACAGGCGGCGCATGATTTTGCCTGAGCGGGTCTTCGGCAGATTGTCGCCGAAGCGGATTTCCTTCGGCTTGGCAATCGGGCCGATTTCTTTCGCTACCCAGTCGCGCAATTCCTTGGCAATCTGCTTGGCTTCGTCGCCTTCCGGACGGGTACGTTTGAGGACGACAAAGGCGCAGATGGTTTCACCAGTGGTTTCATCCGGTTTGCCGACGACGGCGGCTTCGGCCACCATCGGGTTGGCGACCAGTGCGGATTCAATCTCTGCGGTGCCCATGCGGTGACCGGAAATATTGAGCACGTCATCGATACGGCCGGTGATGGTGAAGTAGCCGGTTTCTTCATTGCGGATTGCACCGTCGCCTGCGAGATAGGTCCTGCCGCCGAGTTCGTGCGGGAAGTAGCTTTTCTCGAAACGCTCAGGATCGTTCCAGATATTGCGGATCATCGATGGCCACGGGCGTTTGATGACGAGCAGGCCGCCTTTGCCGTTTGGCAAATCGTGACCGCCATCATCGACAACAGCTGCGGTAATGCCCGGCAACGGCAAGGTGCAGGAGCCCGGCACCATCGGCGTCGCACCCGGCATCGGCGATATGACGTGGCCGCCGGTTTCGGTTTGCCAGAAGGTGTCGGCAATCGGGCAGCGCTCGCCGCCGATATGTTTGTAGTACCACATCCAGGCTTCCGGATTGATAGGCTCGCCGACGGAACCCAGCAAGCGCAGGCTGGTGAGATCGTAATTATCAGGATGCACGGAAGGGTCGGCATCGGCCGCCTTGATCAGCGAGCGGATCGCGGTCGGTGCAGTGTAGAAGATTGAAACCTTGTGCTTTTGCACCATATCCCAGAAGCGGCCGGCATTTGGGTAAGTTGGCACGCCTTCAAACACGATTTGCGTGGCACCGACTGCGAGCGGACCGTAGGTGACATAAGTGTGGCCGGTGATCCAGCCGATGTCGGCGGTACACCAGTAAACATCTTCCGGCTTGATATCGAAGGTCCACTTCATCGTCAGCATGGCCCACAGCAAATAGCCGGCGGACGAATGCTGCACGCCTTTCGGTTTGCCGGTGGAACCGGATGTGTAGAGGATGAACAATGGATGCTCGGCACCAACCGGTTCGGGGGCGCATTCGCTGGTTTGCTGTTCGACCAGCTCATGCAGCCAGACATCACGGCGTTCGACAAACTCAACCGGGCCGCCAGTGCGTTTGTAGACGACAACATTGCGTATTGTGTCGCAGCCGCCGAGCGCGAGCGCTTCATCAACGATGGATTTGAGCGGCAATTGCTTGCCACCGCGCACTTGATAATCTGCGGTCAGGACCGCGACCGCACCTGCATCGATGATGCGCTCATGCAGCGACTTGGCGGAGAAGCCGCCAAACACTACAGAGTGCGTGGCACCGATACGGGCGCAAGCTTGCATCGCAGCAATGCCGTCTATCGACATCGGCATGTAGATGATGACACGATCGCCTTTATTAATACTAAGCGACTTGAGGCCGTTGGCAAATTTGCAGACGCGTTCGTGCAGTTCTTGGTAGGTGACGCGCACGACGTTGCCGTCGTCAGCCTCAAAAATGATGGCGACCTTGTCGGCATTGCCGTTGGTCAGATGACGATCCAGACAGTTCCACGAGACGTTCAGCTCGCCGTCTTCAAACCATTTATAGAACGGCGCATTCGATTCATCCAGTTTTTTGGTGAACGGTTTGGTCCAGTGAATATTCTGTTGAGCGAGGCGCGCCCAGAAACCTTCGTAATCGTCAGCCGCTTCTGCGCATAGCGCTCGATAGGCATCCATACCGCTGATGGCAGCGTTGGTGACGAAATCTGCGGGCGGGTTGAAAACCCGCTCCTCCTGTTTGAAGCTTTCGATGCTGGACATTGTCCCCTCCGTTACGGATTTTATTTTGTTACCCACAATATGCTTTTACTCTTACTGAAGCCTTACACCAATCTGACTGCAAATCTGAATGAAAATCCAGGTTTAGAAGCGGCTAGAAAGATTCAAATCAAATGCTGCCGAGACACTTTGACGCAACGCGGCAAAAACCGCAGGCGCGTGTAAAATGCATGCTTCCTTCAGTCATCTATTACACCAGCGCATCTACATGAAACCATCTTCCTCTAGCAACGAATCAGCAACAAAGAAACGCATACATCCGCTAGCTAATTTCATCTTCATGACAAGATGGCTACAGTTGCCATTGTATATTGGTCTGATCCTTGCGCAATGCGTCTACGTTTTTCACTTTTGGGTGGAGTTGTCGGATTTGATCGGTGCGATTTTCGGCAATGCTGATTCGCTGAAACATATTCTGGATGTCGTCACCATTCCTGGCGCGCAACGTGCAGAGAAGCTGACAGAAACCACCATCATGCTGGTCGTACTGGGCTTGATCGACGTCGTCATGATCTCTAACCTGTTGATCATGGTCATCATCGGCGGTTACGAAACCTTTGTCTCGCGCATGAATCTGGAAAGCCATCCCGATCAACCCGAATGGCTGTCGCACGTCAATGCGTCGGTACTCAAAGTCAAGCTGGCAACGGCGATCATCGGCATCTCGTCCATCCATTTGCTGAAGACATTTATCAATGCCTCGTCCTACGATGCAAAAACGCTGTACGCGCAAACCGGTATTCACATCGTCTTTCTGATTTCCGCATTGGCAATTGCCTACGCTGATCGCATCATGGCGGAAACCAATGTATTGAATCAGCAAGTGCACTGATTGAAAAAATGAGTTCAAGTACACATTGAGCAATGCAACGCATCGAATCAACCTTCCACTAACGTTCACAGCCGATACCGCCATGACCATCATTAAACAAGACGATTTGATCGAATCCGTTGCTGCAGCTCTGCAATACATCAGTTACTACCATCCGCAGGATTACATCCAGCATCTGGCGCGCGCATACGAAGCAGAACAAAGCCCGGCAGCCAAGGATGCGATTGCGCAGATACTGACTAATTCGCGCATGTGTGCGGAAGGCAAACGACCGATCTGCCAGGACACCGGCATCGTCAATGTCTTTTTGAAAATCGGCATGGAAGTGAAGTTCGAAGGATTCGGCAAGGGATCGATTACCGACGCCGTCAATGAAGGCGTACGTCGCGCCTACAACCATCCGGACAACACTTTGCGCGCATCGATCGTGGCCGACCCGCATTTCGAGCGCAAGAACACCAAGGACAACACACCAGCCGTCGTGCATATGGAACTGGTGCCCGGCAATACCGTGGATGTGCAAGTTGCAGCCAAGGGCGGCGGCTCGGAAAACAAAACAAAGTTCGTCATGCTCAATCCATCCGATTCGCTGGTCGATTGGGTGATGCAAACCGTGCCATTGATGGGCGCAGGCTGGTGTCCACCGGGCATGCTCGGCATCGGCATCGGCGGCACGGCAGAACGCGCGATGCTGATGGCCAAACAAGTGTTGATGGAAGACGTCGACATGTATGAACTGAAGCAACGCGGTCCGCAAAACAAGACTGAAGAATTGCGTATCGAGTTGTGCGACAAGATCAATGCGCTCGGCATAGGCGCGCAAGGTTTGGGCGGTTTGACGACCGTGCTCGACGTCAAGATCATGATGCATCCTACGCACGCGGCGTCCAAGCCGGTGGCGATGATCCCTAACTGTGCGGCGACGCGTCACGCCCACTTCGTGCTCGATGGTTCCGGCCCGGTTTATCTTGATCCGCCATCGCTATCCGATTGGCCGGATGTTAACTGGACGCCGAACACCGAGCTGTCGAAACGCGTTGATTTGAATACGCTGACCAAGGAAGAAGTCGCCTCGTGGAAGCCGGGCCAAACCCTGCTGTTGAACGGCAAGATGCTGACCGGTCGCGATGCTGCGCACAAGCGCATACACGACATGCTGGCCAAAGGCGAAAAACTGCCTGTCGATTTCACCAACCGGATTATTTATTACGTCGGTCCGGTCGATCCGGTGCGCCATGAAGTGGTAGGCCCAGCCGGCCCGACCACCGCCACCCGGATGGATAAATTTACTGAAATGATGCTGGCGCAAACCGGCTTGATCTCGATGGTTGGCAAAGCCGAACGCGGCCCGACTGCAATCGAAGCAATCAAGAAACATCAATCGGCCTATCTGATGGCGGTCGGCGGCGCAGCGTACCTGGTCTCCAAGGCGATCAAGACTGCCGAGGTCGTCGGCTTCGCCGATCTGGGAATGGAAGCGATTTACGAATTCGACGTGACCGACATGCCGGTCACGGTCGCGGTCGATTCCACCGGCACCTCAGTCCACAACACTGGACCGAAGGAATGGAAAGAAAAGATCGAGAAAATTCGCCTGAACGAAATTCCTGTTTCAGCAGTTTGATTTTCAACTGCCACTTCATCCGATCACTCATTTAATAACATCACGACCTTGAGCTTCTCCGTCACTCCCGATCCTGTTGCTGCTGAAGCGCCTATAGGTATTTTCGATTCCGGTGTCGGCGCCTTGTCGGTGCTACGTCATATTCAGGCGCGCTTGCCATCCGAACATCTGCTGTGTTTTGCCGACTCGGGCCACGCGCCTTACGGTGGCAAATCGGATGCAGAAATTATCGAACGCACTTTGGCCATCGCCAGCTTTCTAATATCGAAGAAGGTCAAGGCCATCGTCGTCGCCTGCAATACCGCGACCGCTGCCGCCATCGAAGCTTTGCGCCAGCAATATCCGGATTTGATCGTGGTCGGTGTCGAGCCTGGCTTGAAGCCGGCAGCGGTATTCAGCAAGAGTGGCAAGGCTGGCGTGCTGGCCACGGCAAGCACACTGGCCAGCCCTCGCTTTATCGCTCTGCGTGATCAGCTGACAGAAACCACCGGCGTCACTTTCCTGACGCAAGCTTGCGTAGGGCTGGTCGATCAGATTGAAAAAGGCGAGCTGAACTCGCCAGAGACTATCCAGATGCTGGAGCGTTATGTGACGCCCTTGCTGCATGGCGGTGCCGACACGCTGGCGCTGGGTTGCACGCACTACCCTTTTGTCCAGCCTGTGATTGAAGCCATTGCGCAGCGCGAGAGCGCGGTCCCTGTCACCATCATCGATACCGGCGAAGCCGTATCGCGCCAGCTGGAAAGATTGCTGCAGCAACGCGGTCTGCAACGATTCGAAAATATGCCTGGTTCTTTGCAGGCTTACACGACAGGCAGCCAGAGCGCGCTGGAAAAAGCCTTCGCAAACTTGCTGAATTTGCATCCGATCGTTACCCCGCTGAAGACTGAAGCGACGGTCTGATGCTGCAATCCGATGCTGCTGTCCGTTGTGGCAAGGTGAGCGCAACACGTGTATCGCCATTCGGCAAAACCCCGCTATGGCACGTGCATATCCCTGCACCGGCCCTTGGCCAGCGCCCGCTTTTTTCAGTTCGTTGATTTGATTTGCCAGCGGCGTATGAATTTTGTATAATGCGCAGCTGTCTTGCAAAACATCGCAAGTCGCTCGTAGTAAATCACTGGTGGCTGTAGCTCAGTTGGTAGAGTCCAGGATTGTGATTCCTGTTGTCGTGGGTTCGAGCCCCATCAGCCACCCCAAGAATTTTAGCCGTGCCCTGTGTGAAAACATGCGGCACGGCTTTTTCTTTGTAGCAGCAGACATACGCTTGTCATTGGAGCGGCGCTTGTGTGCAAGAGTCGACTATCCGCATACGAAAACATGCCGGCATCGTTGTCACTCCCGGCGTTTATGTTGCAGTTGAAAAAATCAACGCCTTCTGCTTGCTCATCAGCCCTTTCAATTCCGTCATATATGCAGCCCTGCGATGGTCCGGCATGTCTTCAGACAAATAATGAAGACAACGAGATAAATCCTTGTTGGCTTGCCACATCGAATACGACAATTTTGCGTTATCCATGATTGGTACCTCCTGCGAACGAGTCTAGGCGCATTGCCCGTATTTAGATCCCTATGCTTTGTAACAAAGTTTATTCGTGATGCATGGTGTTATTGGCAAGTAAAAATACTGGTGTCGAAGTGCTATCGCATGCCTGTTGCACATAAAAAAAGCCGTCGCAAGTGACGGCTTTTTTATGATAAAACGAATGCGATTAATGACCCGACAAGGCAGCTTCGGCCGCAGCGTTTTGTTTGCGGATTTTTTCTTTTTCAGCATCTTCAGCGCTCAAAGGAGCCGCTGGTGCTGCGTCAGCCCCGGCTGGTGCAGTTTCAGTTACTGCAGGAGCGGCGTCGGTCGATGCCGATTTTTCCGAGTTGCAAGCGGTCAATGATAATGCGAGCAAAAATGCAGCGAATAATGATGTTTTCATTCTTTTCCTTGTATGGATGATGGTGTGTTCAGACGATGTCGCCGAGGATGCGTGGCGGACGGCGCGGATGGAATACTCGCACCCGCCCGCTTGTGAGTGTGGCAACTATAGAGAGCGGCCACGGATCGGTAAATTGTGGAAGTCACCTACTCTTCATTCACCTTTAGACATGAAAAAACCCGCGACGCGGCGGGTTTTTTCATGTGTTCTGCAGTCTGTGCTGCCGGCTGCGAGTACCTGTCTGGATCAACTATTGTTCGTCACCTTGTTAGGCTGCTTGATCGGATTGTTATGCTGCGAAACATGGGCATTCTGACTGGCACGCGCGTTATCAATATCCGCATATTTTTTCTTCATCAGCTTTTCCATCTCCGTTACATCCTGTTCAAGCACCGGATTGCCAGGTGGATTGGCTTGATGATTGCTCTCATCGTTTTGATCGACTTGCTTGTGTGAATTTGGCATGGTGATCTCCTAGATGTTTTGTGCACTAACCTTAGCATCGATGCGTGCAGAGCAAAATAGGACTACCGGCCAATATCTTGTAGGACTGAACGAAGCAGGATGCTCGCAATGCAACGCACGGCTCCGTATTGCGAGCTGGATCAATGACTGTGCAATCGGCTGCGCACATCTGCTGCACTTTATGCTGCGTTATCATGCTGACTTATCCCGAACCGCTAAACTATTCGCCATGACGCAAACCCTGCTCGACACCAAGAAACTGGAAAATATATTGCAAGAATTTGCGGATGCGCGCAATTGGCAAAAGCATCATTCGCCCAAAAATCTTGCGATGGCTCTGACCGGCGAAGTCGGTGAACTGGTGGAAATTTTTCAGTGGCGCAGCGAAGAAGAGTCCTGGCAGGTTGCCCAGGCGCCGGAGACGGCAGAACACGTCAGGCAGGAACTGGCCGACGTCGCCTTGTATCTGATACGCCTCGCCTCGGTATTGAACGTCGATTTGAATGCAGCGATACAGGACAAGTTGATCATGAACGCAAAGAAATATCCGCCACTGTAAAATTCGGACTTGAATATGTGTTGCGGCCCTTGTGTCGCATCCATTACGTTGCGTCGATTATGTTGCTCCATTGATTGGTGCAAACCCGACATACTTGGCACGAACATAATAGCCTGAGCACGCTTTATTTTTGCAATTTTCAGTTCGCCATGCGAGCAATTCACTAGATCGATTAATCATTTCCATGACCGATACCACTTTCAGCAAACGCAGCAATCCCGCCAGCACCTTCACAGAATGGTTGCGCGAACAGAATCAGGAAAATTGGGACGCCGCCATCCATCATCGTTTCATCGATGAATTATTTGCCGGCAGCGTCGCTGACGATGTCTTGCAACATTACCTGGTGCAAGACTATCAATTCATCGATCGCTTTGTCGCATTGCTGGGTGCAGCGATTGCCAGTGCCGATCTCTTCACGTCGCGCGTACGTTTTTCGCGTTTTGCCGCGATGATCACGAGTGACGAGAATACTTATTTCCTGCGCGCCTTCGACGAGCTGGGCGTGGCCGACCAATACCGGATCACGCCACCGCTGACCGCACCGACTACAGCGTTCCAGGCTTTGATGACAGAGTCGGCGGAAAGCCGGATCTATCCGTTATGCCTGTCGGTGCTGGTGGTTGCCGAATGGCTTTATTTGAGCTGGGCTGATCGCCCTGATGCGAAATTGCCGGAGCGCTTCATCCATGCAGAGTGGATTACGCTGCATAACAATCCTGCGTTTGCCGAATTCATCGGCTGGTTGCGCGCCGAACTGGATCGCACCGGTCCATTACTGAATGAACAGGATCAGGCGCGTTGCGCCGATATGTTCGGCCGTGCCGTGGCACTGGAACGCGCATTCTTCGATCACGTCTACACACCACTTCAATATTCTTGAATCGTTGCCTGCTTGCGCTTATTAAGCGGGCAGACTGAAATTTTTATTAAGGAAACCCATGTCTTTTACCGCTGACATCTGGCAAGAAACCTCGCCGCTGTTTGACACCATACGCACCATGCCCTTCAATCAGGAACTGGCTGATGGCACATTGAGTCAGGAGCGTTTTCGTCATTACATGATTCAGGATGCGCATTATCTGATCGCTTTCGGCCGTGCCCTGGCAGTTGCTGCGGCAAAGGCAGACAACACCGACGAGATCGTGCAGTTCGCCAATGCTGCGCATACTGCAATCATTGTCGAGCGCAGCCTGCATGCGGATTTCATGGAGCAATTCAATGTCAGTCCGGCTACCTTTGCCGCGACCCCGCTGTCGCCCGCTACTCATCATTACAGCAGCTATCTGATTGCAACGGCCTGGAGTGCGTCTTATCCGGTTGCATTGGCGGCATTGCTGCCCTGCTTCTGGATTTATGCAGAGATCGGCAGCGACATCCTGAAGCGCGCCGCGAAAAACAATCCATACGACTCATGGATCAGCACGTATGCAGGCGAAGAATTTCACGCGGCGGTACGCGGCGTCATCGCCACCGTTGATCGTGTCGCGTCAGTTGCCAGCGAAGAAACACGTCGTGACATGCGCATTGCTTACACACATGCGGCGAAACTGGAGTGGATGTTCTGGGATTCTGCATACCGGCTGGAGCAATGGCCGCTCTGATCAAACTGCACTAAACAATCTGGCACGCCTATTATCAGGCCCGCTCACATTTTGATACGGGCCTGTTTTTTATCTACCGCGGAGAGAGTCAATTGCTTATGATGTAATGAGGTGCGGCATGTCGCCGGCCGCAAGCATGCGGCTGCCATTTCTTGCATCGCCTCACTTTTACCACGACACAGGAGTGCACTATGGACGAAGAAAGCTTCAATCTCAGCATGCGAAAATTTTTGAAGATGGTCGGTGTCAGTTCTCAAAATGCCATCGAGAAAGCAGTTGAAAAAGCGATTGCAGAAGGCCGCATCAGCGGTACCGAATCTTTTCCGGCGAAAGTCACACTGGAGATAGAAGGCGTCAAATTGCACATTACTTTTGACGGAGAAATTCGTTTGCAGTAAGCCGATCAGCTTCATGTTTGTCGCGCCACGGCATACAAAACTGCAACTGATCTGCAAGCTATCTGCAATGCATGGCCCCACCTATCAGATGCACACAATGTGCATCTGATTTTTTATCACCTGTTCAAGCGCACTATTTCAGTCTTGCCACTGTTATGTGAATGAGCGCACAGAAGGTCATCCAGGGAACGCTTATTCTGTCATTCCTTCATTCCACTGAAGGAATCACGTAACAGCGAATACGCTTTCCTCGCTGGAAAGACAGACCTGAAAAAGCGATTCCACTGGGATATCACCGCAGACATACGGAGGTTGAAATGGGCAGCAACTACTATATCGGCTGGCTGGTTAGCGCTTCCGTACTGGCCGTTTTATTCTTGTACCTGGGTTTTTAAGAACCGGAGCAGCTGGCGCCCGAATTGAACAAAGCGCGAAGGATGTTGCCCGCGGCCGCATCCGACAAGTTCAGTTGCAGCGCGCTGTTGCTGGATGCGTACACGCGCTTCAAATAAAAGCGGCAGGCCTGTTAGCTACAGGCCTGCCGCTCATCATAAATCTAAAATTCTGCGCGCGGACTTAACCGGACGCACCCACGTTTACCACTTGTATGGTGGAATCGCCATCGTTACCAGCGCATTCAACTGCGTCTCGCTGACAAGCTTTTCGGCATGGGTTTCAGCCGACACAGCGGCCGGATTGAACACAATAAACAGTCCGCCAGCTACGGTGACGGCACATATGAATAATGAGATGAAATGGCGTTTCATGATATCGCTCTCGATTCTAAAATAAAGATCATTTCCACGAAATGATCAGATAACTGCTTCGTTGGGCACGTCTGACACTGTAATCTGCGGGCCGAATGGCAATACATTTCCATTCTCTGCTGCGGATTTCCCCAACCCCTTGTCATGCATGGCGTACGTTCTCGAAGCCAGCCATGGGTTACGCCGCACTCGCGCTCTTGAGTTTTCTGCACCCAACTCGGATACAAACTCTGGCGTAAATATGCGTGATTCTGTTTTTTTGTACCCGTTGATGCCCTTGCATGCTGCTTCGCCAAGATATTTCAAGGCTTTGTAGCGTTTGCGTCGCAATAGGCTCTCAACTGGATCAGCATGCCGATCCGCAATCTCGGTACATGCCTTGATATAGCCCGGCCATTCGACTGCTGCCCTTTTCTTGAGGACAGAGGCAGCATCGAATAAAGTTGTTTGAAGAATAGACATCATGCACCTCGTGATTGATTTTTCGTTCTAATCGTTTGGTCGTATTCAGATTGTCGGCATCGTGATTTTCAGCCCCCGCCTTTTACTCATCTAAATATGAGAAGGTCTGTCGCGGCATGGGAAGGATCGTATCCGCATGACGGATTCAACAATATAGGACAGCGGCGCAACTTCTTGTAGGAAAAGAGGAAGTTTGTGATCTATATCAAAACCGCCAGTGACCGCATTCATAACGCGCCTATTTGGTGCGCAAATCAGCCATGACCAAATGGTATACAAGCTGGTACACATCTACTTTCGCGATTTGTTGTACTCTTACTTGCTCCGCATTAATTTTGAATTCCCCCATGTCCGCCACCGAAACTGCCGAGCCATCAGCATCACCGATTCCGCCCCTTGCCATCCCCGCCTTATCGCTTGCTGCTTTTGGCAGCGCAATTTCGTTACGGGTAACAGATCCGCTCTTGCCCAGACTTGCATCGGAATTTGGCATGTCACTGGGAAATGTTTCTTATGTGATTACCGTTTTTTCGATTGCTTACGGTTTCTCCCAGCTATTTTTTGGTCCGGTCGGCGACCGCTTCGGTAAATATCTGGTGATTGCCTGGGCTTGTCTGGCGTGCGCCTTCACCGCACTCTTATGCGCACTCGCTCCCAATTACCCGTTGCTCATCGTTGCACGCCTGATGGCTGGCGCCACTGCGGCCGCCATTATTCCTTTATCTATGGCCTGGATAGGCGATGTGGTGCCATACGGCGAGCGGCAACCAGTATTGGCGCAGTTTCTGATCGGTCAGATTGTCGGTATTTCTGCCGGCGTCCTGTTGGGCGGGCTGGCCGCCGATTACTTCAGCTGGCGCGTACCCTTCTTCGGCATTGCCTTTTATTTTGTTTTCGTCAGCCTGACGCTGTTTGTCTACAACCGAAAACTACCTTCTTACGCGGTGACTACGCACAAAGTTGCAGGCTCCGCCTTGCAGCGCATGATCAATGAGTTTGGCCAGGTCTTGGCCAAACCGTGGGCGCGCATCGTATTGATCACGGTGTTTCTGGAAGGTGCATTCTTATATGGCGCATTTGCCTTCATCGCCTCGCATTTGCATCGTGTCCATCATCTGTCGCTGACCAATGCTGCGGCGCTGGTTATGTTGTATGGATTGGGCGGCTTTCTGTATGCGACCACGTCACGCCGGCTGGTGCGCAGCCTCGGCGAAAAAGGATTGTCACGCTGGGGCGGCATTATCGTCGCCGCCGCTTATCTGACCATAGGCCTTGCGCCCGATTGGTACTGGGCGATTCCCGCATGTTTCGCCGCCGGGCTAGGCTTCTACATGCTGCATAACACCCTGCAAATGAATGCAACGCAAATGGCACCGGAACGACGTGGTGCAGCTGTCTCCACCTTTGCCGCCTGCTTCTTCCTGGGCCAATCAGCCGGGGTCGGTTTGGCGGGACTTGCGGTAGAACAATTTGGCACCGGCGCTGTCATTTGCATCGGAGCCATCGGCGTGGTGCTGACAGGACTTAGTTTCAGTCATTTAAAGCAGGCATCCGAACAATCTGGGTAGATCGCGGCTTTCCATCAACACCCCAGCCTGCCTTGCTCGATCCGCTGTTAGCGATATACTGATAATGCACCTATCGCTCATCAGGAGGCCTTATGTATCGCAAGATTCTGATCGCTTACAACGGCACATTGGAAAGTCGTGCCGCGTTGCAGGAATGTATACGGCTGGCTCCTGGCCCCTCTGCAGAAATCCATTTGCTGGCAGTCGTCAATCCGCCGCCATCGGTCGTCATTGGCGAATATGCGATGGTATCCATGCAGGGCATCGAAGAAGAAATTCTCGCTGAGAAGAAAAAGATGGAGCACGAGGTAAGCGCTGGCCAGGCCTACCTGCGCGAAGCCGGCTTACAGGTACAAACCCATATTGAAGTTGGTGAACCGGTACCCACCATCGCCGAACTGGTAGACAAACTGGGGGTGGAATTACTCATCGTTGGCCATTCACGCCATCAATCGTTGGCCATGCGCTGGTGGCGCGGCGCTACCGATGCCTTGCTGGTCGAAAAAATTCGCTGCAGCCTGCTGGTGGCAATGGATCCAAAACATGATGGATGAACATGCGAGGATCAACTTTGGAATCAACTTGAAAAGCAAGATGAAAAACAAGATGAGGTTCACTTTGAGATTCAAACTATCGGCTGCAACGATGTTGTCACCCGATTAATGACCTGTAAAACGATACAGATTGTTACGAATTTTCAGTAGTCGAAGATGATGATTAGGCGTTAAATGTCATTATCCATATTGAGATTTCCATGAAAAAAATTATTGCACTTTGCGGTTTGGCAAGCGTCCTGACACTGGCAGCAACGTCGGCAATGGCTGGCGGCGTGAACTGGTCCGTCAATGTGGGCGTGGGTGGCTATTATCCGCCACCACCGGTCTATTATTCGCCACCACCGCTCTACAACAACTATTCCAATTACTACGCGCCACCGATTATTTACGGTAGCCAGGTTCCCGTTTACAGTCCGCCACCGCCCGTCGTATATGCACCTGCACCGATCGTTGTTTATGGTTACAGGGATAGGCATTATCGCGGCCCACGCCATGACAACTACTACCATCATCGCGATGGTTATCATCGCGGAGCGCGTGATTACCGCGATTACCGTCGCTGATTTTTATCTGTCGCATATAAAAATGGCTAGTCGCATCGACTAGCCATTTTTATTTTGTACGCTCGTTTCCATACTGTATGGAGTGAGTAATTACCTGTGACCACGATGACCACCGCCACGGTAGTGACGCGGACCGTGATGGCCACGATGCGAACGATATTGAAATCCAAAATTCACCACGGGCGCAACATATACCGGTGGCGCTGCATATACTGCCGGACCGCCATATACAGGTTGATCGTAATAGCCGGAGTTATACGGCACGACCGCACAGCCACTCAAGGCAGCCAATCCTGCCAGCGAAAAAAGCATGCGCTTCGCCACACGTGTGTTGATTATTTTCATCGAAACAGCCTTTCTTCCAACAAAGTTGAAGCAGAAAAAATGCATAGCCTGCATCGATTTTGGCTGATGCTGATCTTGCTTTTCCCTGCCATCCACTTCAAAAATGCGCTGTAACGTTTATCGCCCTAACAATGCTTTTGCTTGTTACGCCGGCATCGCATTGATGCCAGCGTCCTCCCAAGCCTGACGTTTTTTACGCTTGCTTTCAGTCTATAAAACTCTTAACGACGATAGTCGCCGCGGTCATAGCCGCCGTATTCGCCACGACGTCCATTCGATTGATAACGGTCCCGATAGTCGTTACGTCGGCTGTAATCATCGCGATAAACCGGTCTTGCATAGACCGGCGCTGGCCGGTAATAGACAGGTTGCGCTTGATAATAAGGTTGGGCCTGATAGTAGCCTTGCGGTTGGCGACGTCCGTAATGACGATCATCGCTGTGACCGCTGGATGCACTCGCACCCACTACTGCGCCCAGCACGCCGCCGATAATGGCTGCATCCTGGCCGCCGACGCTGTTACCGATTACTGCCCCGACCACCGCACCCAGCGCCGTATTGACACCACGATTATCAGCGGAAGCCGTCGTCGAGACTGCGGCTGTCGCCAGCAAAGCAATGCCTATCCATTTTTTGTGCAGCATGATTGACTCCTGTACCCACGGCGAAAACCAGATTTGGTTTATGAATCGCGTCGGCATGGAATCACTATATAGATCGGGTGTGGGAAATCCACGGGTGAAATAGTCTTTTACAACTGTAAAGAAGTATGAAGACGATGGGGCTCAGGCAAGGGAATAATCAACGGCGGTGCAGCAGAGATAGATGATGGGAATCGCATCAATTCTCTCGGCGACTATCGATGAAACTCCACAGATACTGAAGCATCACTATCTGTGAACAGACTTATTGCAAATTGACTTCGGAAACGATTTTCCACTGCGCACCTTCTTTCGCCCAGTACTGGCGCTTGCGCGTGACGTGCTTGCCCTTGCCGATGAGCGCTTCCTGAGTGAAGGCAGCGACAATCATTTCCTTTTGATCCTTGCCATCCGGATACCGGAATAAAGTCACATCACGCAGTGCCACCTCTATCTTGCGCGCACCCAGAGTTGATTGCTGCAACTTGGTCAGCCAGCCATCCAGGCTTTGGCCGCGTGGTGCTTTAAAGCTGCGCGAATAATGACGACGTAAACGATCCGGATCGGTACTCTCAACATCGACACGCCATGACTCCAGCATTTTGTTGGCGCTGAGTTTGTCTGCTTCCCATTTTGCCTTGGAGACGAACTTCAAATCGTCACTGATGATAACGGGCGTATTGCCGACTTCAACAGTTGCCGATAATTCCTTTAGATCAGCATTGGTGAGCACCACGCAACCATCCGAGGACAAAGGTGGGCGGCTGTAACTATCCGATGGCACGCCATGCAACCAGATGCCCGAACCACTGCGGCCATTGGCCTTGTCCCATTCATTCGGATAATTGATAGGCAAGGCACCTGGACCGTAAAAATCAGGCAGCTTTGCACCCGCTAAACGTGCGGTGATGTAATAGACGCCGAGCGGTGTCTTTTGATCGCCTTCCTTGAATTTCTCTACACCGAGTTTGCCCTGACTAACGTAGTAATCGCTGACCAGTTTTAATTGTTCATTGTTGCGTTCATAAACATAGAGACGAGAACGTTTGGCATCGACCAGCACAATTTTTTTCTGGTCGTCGCGCATTTGCAGAATAACGCGCGGAATCATGTTCGGATCCGGACGCTCGCGCAAGGACTTCAAACGCACGATCGCTTCGGCACGAAGATTATTGAGTTTGTCGGCCGGCGCGTTAGGCGCGGCACCAAAGGTTTTGATAGTTTGCGTATGCAGCAAGAGCAAATCGCCACGCACCAGATGACCCAGCCGGAAAGTTGGATAGGCCGCAACCAAGGCATCCGCCTTGGCCTGCGCATCGCGCAAACGATTTGCAGCGAGGGACTTGTAGACCTCGATCAGCATGATTTCCGGATCGAGACGGGCCGGCACACCAGGCTTGGTACCGCTGGCAAAAGATGGCAATGGCATACCTGCACCACCAGCGACCAGTAAGCTTAAAGCAGCGGCACCTGTCCAACATCCAATACGACGTGCGATTAACCGCAACTTTATTTTTTTACCAGCCATTAGCTACCCGCACGCTCCTGCTTGATCTGCCATTTACCGGATTGCTTGATCAGCACCAGTGTCTTGCGGCTGTTCGCCTTGACCCGATCAGAATCATAAATCTGGCGGAATTTTACGGTCGCGGTATTGCCGCTTACATTGACTTGCGGTGTTTCGATTTTGACGCTGATACGATCTTTGTCTTCGATACGGGCACGACGCTCATCCGCCCATGCCTTGCGTGCCTGTCCTGCAGGCAAATCGAATTCACTGGAGTAAGCATTCAAATACGCTTTGACGTCGCGTGCGCTCCAGGCTTTGGCCCATGCGTTCACTGCACTCATCACCTGATCGCGTTCAGCATCGGCGGCGGCATTAGCTTTGGCCTTCGCTTCACGCTTGGCATCGGCTTCCTGTTTTTGCGCCAGCTTTTGTTGCTCTATTTTCGGATCTGGCTTGGCTTCCGTTTTTACTTCAGGCTTGGCTTGAGGTTTAGGTTCAACTTTTGGTTCGACCTTGGTCACTTCCTTGACAGGAGCTTTAGGTTCGATCTTCGGCTCCGGCCTGGCTTCCACTTTTGCCGGCGCTGAAGGTGCTGCAGCAACCACCGCTACTTTTGGATTGGTACCGCCAGTCGTGTTGCCAACCAGCGTACGCACCATCGTCAGTTTGGATTTGGCGCCCGTGTTCGTATTGTCCAGTTGCAGCGCCTTGTCATAGGCCTGGCTTGCCAGCTTGGCATGTACATCACCCAGGTTTTCGTAGGCTGTGGCATATGTCGGGTTGGTGCGTATCGCCATATCGAGCGCAGTGCGGGCTTTTTCGTATTGACCGCTGGATGCGTACAGCACTGCCAGATTATTGTAAGGCTCAGGCAAGGTTGGATAATCTTCGGTCAACTTGCTGAAAATCGTGATCGCTTCCGCCGATTTGCTTTGCTCAGTCAGAATCACACCCTTCAAGAAACGCATTTGCGCATCACGTGGATTTTTGGTCAAAAAAGCATCGGCTTTTGTCAATGCAGCAGCATGCTGCCCGGAGCGCAATAATTGCGAAACATCGGTCAGGTCATCGGCCAGCGCCGGAAAAACACAGAATCCTGCCAGAGACAAAGCCAAGGTCCGGCCCAACACGTAACGTAAGCCTGAATTGAAGGTGCGACGTGGCGCGAAGAACATGGTTTTCCTTGTTATGTTTATTGGATAAATGCGCACAGCCGATATAGTACGACAAACCGCACATCTTCCCAAACCGATTGCGAAGCGACGATGTGGCTGGATGACTACGTTTTTAGAGCAGCGCCAGCACCGCGTTTTACCCGCTACGGATGCTGCTGCTTAAAGTGCCGATGCCGGGACAGGATTTTCCGGGATTCAAGCGCTTACGGCAAGCAAATCGATGGCGGTCATTGATGGTGTTGGCATCCTTGCAAGGCAGCCGCAAAAATCCCCTCCCGAATGCACCAAGAGGGCGCAAGGCTGATTGCCCGGCACCCTCTTGCATCTGCAATGGCCAAGCGGGAAATCATCCCGCGAGACCTTTCCATATGGATTTATCTGACTTCCGCGTCCAGCCCGCCGTTTGTGGCAGCGGCTGAAGAACTCGACAACGCATACGAGATTTGCAGCGTGGCAGGTGCCACTGCTCCGCTAGAAACATTACTCACAGCCGCTACCGATTTTGCAGCCTGCGGTGCAAACATCTGCAGTGCATCATGCTGAACGCTCCAGCCTGCGACGCCGACAAACAATGCCAAACCAGCTGCAATCGAAGTCCACATGCGCGCACCGGATTTGCTTTTTTGCGGGAGCGATGCGCCCGATTCTGCCAACACCGCAGTCGCGCGCAAACGCCATTCCTCGTGTTGCTCGCCGCGATCACTGATGCGGGAAATCAGATCACGTGCAATCGCCTCTGCCTCTGCCTGTTCGCGATCACTTTGCACCTGATCGACTTTCGATAATTCGAGTGCAACAACAGCAGCTTTTGCTTTTTCTTCGGCAGCAAGCAGTGCTTCGCGCTCTGCTGCAAGTTGCGCTTCCTGCGCCAGACGCGCTTCCTCTTCGGCAGCCAGACGCTGTTTGGATACCTCGGCCATTTCAAGCTCGGCGATTGCTGTCAGCTCGGCTTCCGTACAGGCTTTTTGTTCGGCTTGCAGTTTTTCTTCAATCGCGGCCAGTGCGATTTCGCTTGCTTCCAAGCGTTGCTGTTCCAGCATTTGCTGCTCTTCCAGCAATTCCAATGTGCGTTGTTCAGCCAGCGCACGTTGTTCCTCGACTTGCGCACGCTCGCGTGCTTCCAGTGCCTTGCGTTCCGCCGCTTCCATCACGATTCTCTGGGCTTCGACTTGCTGCATTTCTGTTGCCAGCAATTCTTTTTCTGCGTTAGCAATCACTTCAGTTGCATGACGCATCGCTTGTTGCGCCTGCTGTCTGCTGCGCAGAATATTTGCCTGTTCTTTTTCCGCATGTATTCTCAGTTCTGACTCATGCAAAGCGGCTTTTTCTGCTGCAATTTTTTCCTGAGTAACGCGCAATATATTTGCCGCGCCTTGCAGACGCTGCTGTTCGGCTTGCAACTTTTCTTCAATGGCATCCATCGCCTTTTTTTCCAGATCGGCACGCGCACGTTCTACCTTGGCCAACTCGACGGCTTGTCGTGCGGCTGCCTGCGCGGATTGCGCTGCCTGACGTTGCTGTTCGGCCTGCTGGGCAGCGGTTTCCAGCATTTGCTTTTCTGCCAGCAGAATCGCGGCATTGGCGGTACGCGATACCTGATCAGCATCAGCACGCGCCTGCAATACGCCCGCCTGTTCCTGCTCTTGCAAAATGCGTGCTTCCGCTTCAGCTCGAGCTTGTTGTTCACTGCTCAATTTTTGCTGTATCGCTGCCAGCGCCTTTTGTTCAGCCAGACTGCGTGTACGTTCAGTTTGTGCCAACTCCAGTGCTTCTGCCGCACGTTGTTCGGACGCCAGTGCATTCGCTTGTTGCAGCTCTGCCTTGATTCTGGTTTGTTCCAGCACTTCGCGACTTGCAATGCATTCTGCTTCGGCTGCTTCGCGAATTTTGCGTTCGTTCAGTTCGCGCTCGCGCAGCAACTCCATTTGCTGCAAGTCAGCGCGGATGCGTGCGTCAGCTTCTGCCTTGGCGGCAGCCTCGATCTGGCACTTTTCTTCCAGTGCCTGCAAGGCCAATGCTTCGGCCTCGGCGTGCTCGCGTTGCACGCGTGTGAGCTCGACCATTTGACGAACCTTGTTCAAGGCCAGATGCGCGGTTTTTCTTTGCAAGGCGGTCTTGGCTTTGGCCTGTTCCAGGATGTGTTCATTCGCTACACACTCGGCCTGACGCGCGGCACGCAATTCCTTATCGGCCTGCTCTTGCGCCGCCAGCAATACAGAATTCTTTTCATTCGCACGCGCACTTGCTTGCGCTGCTGCGCATGCAGCATTTTCTTTCGCAATTCTGGCTTGCGCAGTCTGCATTTCTTTTTGTACCGCTGCGGCACGCTCACGCTCGGCTGCCAGTTTTTGCTGGGTCACGGCCAATGCCTTTTGCTCATCCTGCAAGCGTTGCGCCTGTACTTTCGCCAAAGCCACCGCTTCATGTGCTTGTGCCAGGGCCGCTTCTGCAGCAGCGCGCTTGAGGTTAGCTTGCTGTGCGGTTTGTTCCAGCTTGAGTTTGAGTGCTGTGCTTTCGGCTTCTTCCGCCGCCAAAACTTGTTGTGCCGCGTCCTGTTGCTGTTGCAATAAAGCTGCCTGCTCCTTGCTCACTTCCGCGCGTGCAGTAGCGGTGGCCGCTGCCGCTGCTTCAAGTTGCTTCTTTTTCTGCAAGGCCAGCAATGTTGATTGCTCTGCTTCCAGGCGCGCATGTTCTGCGTTCGCCAGCGCAAGCGCTTGTTGTGCTTTTTGCGCAGCGATTTCTGCCATTTGCTGTTGCAAGACTGCGCATTCTGCGGCCTTGTCGACTGCAAATTTTTCGGATATCGACCGTGCGCCAGCCATTTCCGCTGCAGCGCGTTCCATCGCAATGCGTTGTTCCGCCAATTCTCTGGCGCGTTGTTCTTCTTCAGCGCGTACGCGTGCCGCGGCTTCTGCCTGCTGTTCTGCGATGGCGCGCTGGCGTGCTTCTTCCTCTCCGCGTGCTTCTACCGCGATACGGGCGCGTGCCTGTTCATCGGCCTGATGTTCAGCTTCTACGCGCGCAATGGCGGAATTCTGCAATTGCTTTTCAACCTGGATGCGTGCTTCGGTGGCGACACGGATGCGTTCGTCCGCTTCACGACGCGATTGCGCGGCGACCGCTGCAATGTTTTCGATATGCTCACGACGTTCTGCCGCCGCACGCATTTCGGTTTCTGCCTGCAAACGTACCTGAATCGCTTCCAGCGCACGTTGTTCTGATTCGATACGCGCTTGTGCCGTTGCATGCTGCTCTTGCTCGGTAGCGGCACGTGCCAATGCATCTTCACGCGCGCGCACTTCGGCTGGCACCCGATTCAACATCGAAGCCAAGGCCTTGGTGTCGGCCTCTTCGCGTTGTTGTGTCAGCACCAGCGCATCGCGACGCGCATTGATCAGTGTCTGATTGGTTTCACGCGCACTTTTTTCACGTCGTTCATGTTCACGCGCGAGGTCAGCCACGTGAGATTCAAGACGTGCACGTTCTTCGGCTTCGGCTTTTGCAGCTTCCGTCGCGATATGGGTAGCAGTGATGCGCTCCACCATTTGCTGACGTTTGTATTCTGTTTCCTGCGCCAGTTGCTCAGCGGCTTCTGCTGCCTGCGCGCCCAACTCTGTTTCTTCGGCGATTTGTTCTATCGTGCGTTTGCGCGCCAGTTGCTCAGCCTTGGCACGTCCGATAGCAATAATGCCAAGCTGGGTATCGGCTTCAGTACGTGCGCGCAGTTCGGCGATTTCCTTGTTGACGGCAACCGTGCGTGCTTCACTGGCGGCACGCGCCTGACGCTCCACTTCAAGGCGGGCACGGCTGGCGGCGATGGCTTCTTCGGCAGCCTTGGCATTGCGGTTGGCTTCGGCGATGGCAGCGGCATCGGCTTGTGCGCGATCTTCTGCAAGCGAACGGGCATGCGCTTCAGCATACGCACGATTCTCGGCCGTCACGGTAGCCTTGGCTTCTGCTTCCACGCGGGCGATGGCTTCACGAATCGCCTTCAAATCCATGCCTGCCACGCGTGCGCCCGTCTTGGGCGCATCGATCACAGTATCGATGAATTCGTCATTTCCCGCATCGGCTGCTTGCAGAGAAAAGTTTTTACGCAGTTGATTCGTTTCCATCGTCATCCTCGCTTGAAAATCAATTCCGCCGACCTTGCTTAGGCCAGCCGGAGTTTCTTAATAGGCATTATCGGAGGATGGTCGGTATATCAGGCGGGAAGAAGAGGGGGGAAATCCGGCTATTTCGACGATATGACCGCTCCCGGGCGGGAAAATTACTGGGGGCTTGTCAGATGCTGGCGCCAGGCAATTGCTGCAAAATCCCTCTAAACCGCTCCATTCTGAACGGTTTGACAAGAAAATAGTTCATACCGGCGTCCATGCAGGTTTGTACATCCGACAAGGTCCCGGCTGCGGTCAATGCCACGATAGGCAAGCCCGATGCCGGCCCCGACAGGCCTCGAATGATGCGGGTCGCCGCCAGCCCATCCATTTCCGGCATGTGCATATCCATCAGGACGAGGTCGAAATGACTTTGCTGAACCGCAAGCACTGCCTCATGACCGTTTTGCGCGACTTGCACGGTGTGCCCGGATTTCTTCAGCAAGGCGACCGCAACCTTTTGATTCACTTCATTATCTTCGGCCAGCAGAATATGCAAGGTGCGAGCGGCGAGCGGGATGGCGATGCTCGCCTCAACCGGGTTTTTCCCGGCGTCCGCTGCCGGCGAAAATGCCAGTTCAAACCAGAACCGGCTGCCCTGACCCACTACGCTTTCCACCCCGATACAACCGCCCTGCATCTCGACAATCTTTTTGCAGATGGACAGGCCCAAGCCTGTACCGCCGAAACGCCGCGAGATCGAACTGTCCGCCTGCGAAAAAGACTGGAACAAACGCGCCTGCGCTTCATCTGCAATGCCGATGCCGGTATCGATCACCGTAAATCGCAACGAGATCTGTGCGTCGCTGGCCGGCAGTTGTTCTATCTTCAGCGTGACGCTGCCCTCTTCGGTAAATTTCAATGCATTGTTGATCAGGTTCAGCAAGACTTGCCGCAAGCGCCCCACATCGCCCAGCAGCGCGCGCGGCAAGCTGGCCACGTAATCAACGCCGAGCGACAAGGCAGGACTGCGTGTTTTGCAATTCATCAAAGCAACGACGCTATCGACTGCCTTGATCAAATCAAAATCGCCAGACTCGAAATCCAGCTGGCCGGATTCCAGCTTGGAAAAATCCAGTATGTCATTCAGGATGCTCAGCAAGGCTTCGGCCGAATACTGCGCGGTTTCCAGATGCTCTTTCTGTTCCGCATCCGAGGCCTGCGCCAATGCCAATTGCAGCATGCCGAGCATGCCGTTCATCGGCGTGCGTATCTCGTGGCTCATCACAGCGAGAAATTCGGATTTGGCACGATTAGCCGATTCGGCATCCTCTTTCGCCTCTGTCAGTTCACGCGTACGTTCAAGTACCTGACGTTCCAGATCGCGAGTCAAATTCTCCAGCGCGACGATATCGTCGTATGAACGCAAGGCAGAAATGATGCACGTCAGCAGCTTTTGCCGCGTCAGTTCGGTTTTGGATTTGTAATCATTGATGTCGTAATCGATCACCACATCGCGCTCCGGGGCCTGACCCGGCTGCCCGGTGCGCAACACGATGCGCACGCGCCGGTTATTCATTTGCTCGCGAATCTGGCGCACCAGTTTCAAGCCGGCATTGTCTTCTTCCATCACCACGTCGAGCAAAATGATCGCAATGTCGGCATCCGCAGCCAGCATGTCGCGGGCTTCGCGTGCGGAATACGCATGCAGAAACTCAAGTTTGCGCCCCTTGAACTGCACATCGATCATCGCAACTGCGGTCACCTGATGGACTTCTTCCTCATCATCTGCAATCAGGATTTTCCATGGCAGGTGCATGTCATCGCTGCGGCCTTCTTTTTCAGGTGCAAATACAAAATCTTCAAACATGATGTGCCTTAAAGCAGACGTTGCGCAGTGTGCGCTTCTGCAGCAGCGGAGATTGCAGTCGCAGCAGGATTGCGCGGAAATCGCACAATGAAAGTGGTGCCGACGCCGACCTGGCTTTCGACCGTGATCTGTCCCTGCAAACTGCCTGTGACCAGATTATGAATAATGTTCAAACCAAGACCGCTGCCGCCACGGCCGCGCATGGTCGTGAAAAAGGGATCGAAAATCATGGCCAGATTCGGCTGTGCAATGCCAATGCCATTGTCGGAAAAACGCAATTCGATCAAATCGGTTTCCATCCCTTTCGCATATACATTGCGCACCACGATCAACATCTCGCCTGTCTTTTCGTCGGGGAATGCATGCAGCAATGCATTCATCACGAAGTTGGTAATGATCTGCGCCAACGCACCCGGATAGGTATCGACTTCTATCGCGTCATCGCAATTGACGGTCATTCTGTGTTCCGAGCGGCGCAACATCGGGCTCAGGTTCGACAGCACTTCGTTAATGTAGGCTTTCAGCCTGAAGATGCGGCGCTCTTCGCTGGTCTGATCCACCGCCACGTCTTTGAAACTTTGTATCAGCGTCGCCGCCCTTTCCATATTCGACAGCAGCAATTTGCTGATCGTGGTGGCGGTACCAACATAGGCGTCCAGATCCGAGCGCTTCATGTCGCCGCTCTGGAACAGCGATTTCAGCCGCGTGGTTTCTTCCGCCAAGGTCGATGCGCCAGTCACACTGACACCTACCGGCGTATTGATTTCATGCGCAACACCGGCCACCAGCTGACCGAGGGAAGCAAGCTTGGCAGATTCGACCAACTGCTTTTGCGTGAGCCGCAAGGAACTCAGCGTATCGTGCAGCTCGGTATTTTTCTGGCTGAGCGCCTGGGTACGTGCTTCGATTTTCTGTTCGAGATCGTTATACAGGGTGGCGTTTTCCAGCGAGATCGCAATCTGCGTCGATAGTATCTGCAGCAGTTCTGCATGCTCGTTCGTGAAAGCGTCGATTGCCAGATTGTTTTCCATATACAGCATGCCGACCAGCTGTCCCTGCTTTTGCAAAGGCAGACACATGATCGATTTCGGACGCTCCTGTTCTATATACGGATCACCATTGAACTGGCTGTCATTCGCCGCATCACCCAGCAAAACTTTTTCGCCGGTACGCTTGACGTAGTTGATGACAGAAAGCGCCAGATTGGAACACTTTTCTACCGCTACTTCCTGCTGCAGAATGATGGTGTCGCCATTGATTTCCGCCTGCACAAACAGGCGTCCGTGCGCCATCAACAGCAATGCGCCTTTTTGCGCACCGGCATTCTCGATCAGCAAATGCATTAATTTCGACAGCAGTTTATCGAGTTGAATTTCGCCCGACAGCGCCTGCGATGCGCGAATCACCGTCTGTATATCCACTTGTCGCTCACGCGCTTCGGCCAGGCCGCGGCTGTCTGCGCGCTTGCGGGCAATCACGCGCGCCAGCAACGCCGAATGGCTGGCCTCCAGCTGCAGCGCCTTGGCAAATGCACCCCATTCTTCATATTTGGCATGCGCCTGCTCCAGATGCATGCGCGCATTGATTTCTTTGCCGACACCGAGATAAAACTTGCCGGCCAGCTCATGCGACAAGGCTTCATCGTTCAGGAAAGCGTTGTCGCGCGCACCCTTGATTGCCCACTCGTAGAACTGTTCGGCACGCACGCTTTTGCCGGCAACGCGCAAGCGCTCGGCTTCGACCAATTGCCATTTATGCAGATAATTCATGGGAGCCGCATCTGCCCATGGTTTGAACCGGGCCTGCATCGCCTTCGCGCTGGCAAGCGCTTTTGCATTGTTGTCGTAGGGTCGACAGCGCGCAAGTTCGGACAAGGTATGCACCCACATCAAGAATCCCGATGACGGTGTGCCGAACGCAAAACCCGGCAAGGCAATCGCTTCTTTTGCATGCGCATGCGCACTGCCGAATTCGCCGAAATAGTATTCGCCTATCGCCTGTATCGTGCGCACGTAAAACAAGCCCCACGGATCGGCGGCATTCTTGCGCGCCATTGCATAATCTTCCTGCTCGCGACCCTGCGTGATATCAGTGATCGACTCACCCACCAGACGTGAAAACAGCAGCGCCCACGGAATCATCACGCCCAACAGCGCCGCGTAATCCATCTTGCGATAGATATCGAGATCCTTGCGTATCGTGTTCAATGCGTCATGCACATTGCCGCCGGACTGAAAGCGTATCGCATCCGAAAATGACAGCGCCACCATCGCGCCCGGCCGGTCGCCGATTTCCATTGCCTTGACATAGGTATCCATCAAGGGTTCCAGCGACAGCCGCAAGTGCTCGCGATGATGCCGAATGATGCCGTGGAAGATGCCGACCGCGCCCAGCAATTGCTTGTGACCGCCCAGCTGCTTGGCCACTTTGCCGAATTTATAACCCTCTTCGTGCTTGCCTAATTTGCCGGCGAGTGTGCGTCCCCATACTGCATACGCATACGCAGAATTCGGCGATGATCCGTAACGAATAGAGCGCCGCACGATTTCCAGCGCCACCCATAACACCACATTGGAACCTGCCAGATAGGTAAAGCCGTAACCCAGAAACGCCATCGTCGCATGCAGTTGCAGCAGATACTGCGGATCGGTGGCTGGCGGCAAAGCGGCCAGTTCCAGCGGATCTCTGCCGCGCAGCGCCAGCTTGAGGCGCAAGCGTGCGAGTCGAATATCCTTTTCGTCGAGATTGACCGGCACCTTGATGCCGGAAATTTCCAGCATCTCGATCCCGGTTTTCATCAATTCCTGCGGTTTGTAGATGGCGCCGTAGCAGCGAATCAGATAATCCTTGGCTGCAATCACTTCATTCGGTGTGGCGCTCTTTTCGCAAACGACCTGGCACAGCCTTTCCATCTCGCGATAATCGGCGCGCGCAAATGCGACATTGATCAGCTCCATATACAACTCGTGCATGAAGCCGGGCTTCTTGCTCCAGTCCGACTCGCTGCCGAATTCATCTGCAATCTCTATGCATTCGGAATGCACATCGAAGGCCGCCGACTTGCGGGCTTTTTTGGCCGCCAGCAAATTCAGATTGGCCAGTTCATCTTTCTCTGCCTGCAGGTCCAACAGGTTGCGACCCTGATTCAGGTGATCGACGATATTGAAGATCTGCTCTTCCTGCTCCACCGTTGTCAGGCTGTTCAGCAGCAGACGGCCTATCTCCAGATGGACGGCATCGGTTTCATGTTTGGCGATACCTTCATACGCCGCCTGCTGCACGCGGTCATGCTGGAATTGATACGACAACGGTGCCAGCGCCACTGCGGCAGCCGTATGTTCGGCCGGGACAATCAAACCGGTTTGCAGCGCGTCATGCAGTAATTCGCTGATTTCCTGCTGCGGTTTTTCGCTGACTGTTTCTAGTGTCTGCAGGTCGAAGCGGTTGCCGATACACGCCGCGATCGTCAACAGCCGCTGCGTGGATAGCGGTAGGCGGTGCAGCTCCTTGGTCAACAACTCAACCACGTTGTCGGTGATATTCAGTGCCTTGATCTGTTCGATATCCCAGTTCCACGCACCGCTTTCAAATTGCAGCAAGGTCTCGCTATGCAAGCTCTTGATGAATTGACCGATGAAGAAAGGATTACCCAGCGTTTTACGATAGATCAGCTGCGCCAGCGGCCGCGTTTCTGCGATGTCGCGCTTGAGCGTATCCGCCACCAATTCTTCTATGCTGTCTTCCAGCAAGGGGCTGACTTCGACTATGGTGACGATCGCATGTTTGCGTATCAGATCGATCGTCACATTCAACGGGTGTGCGATATCGACTTCATTGTCGCGATAGGCACCGACCAATAACAGACAGGGATTGTCAAGATCCTTCATCAACAAGGTCATGAGCTTCAGCGATGCGGCATCGGCCCACTGCAGATCGTCGAGAAACAAGACGATGGGATGATCAGAATGCGTAAACACACTCACGAAATTCTGCATCACATAGTTGAAGCTGTTACGCGTCGCGCCCGGCAGCGGCACTTGCGGCTGCTTGCCGATGATGAATTCCAGTTCCGGAATGGCCTCAATAATCAACTGGCCGTTGGGACCGAGCGCCTTCAATAATTTGCCACGCCATTCGGCAATGCGGTTTTCGCTTTCCGTCAGGATTTGCCGCATCAGTTCGCGGAAGGCTTCATTGAAAGCCGAATACGGGATGGTGCGTTTGAACTGATCGAATTTGCCGGAGATAAAGTAACCGCCTTGTGCGACCACAGGTTTATGTATTTCATTCACCAGCGACGATTTACCGATGCCGGCGTAACCACTGACCAGCAGCAGTTCTGCGCCACCCGCCGCCACGCGCTTGAAGGCATTGAGCAGGCGGCTGTATTCATAATTGCGGCCATACATTTTTTGCGAAATCTGCAGGCGATCGCACACATCGTATTGCGCCAGCGCGAAAGGTTCGATGACCCCGCTTGCGGCCAGCGATGATAGGCAACGCTCTACATCCTTGAGCAAACCCTCCAGGCTTTGGTAGCGATCTTCCGCATTCTTGGCCAGCAGCTTGAGCACGATATTGCCCAGCACTTCAGGGATGGCCGGATTGAAGCGGCTAGGCGGCAACGGTTTTTTGGCGATGTGGCTGTGTACCAGCTCCATCACATTATCGGATTCAAAAGGCAGATGGCCGCTCAATAACTCATACACCACGATGCCCAGCGAATAGTAGTCGCTGCGGTAATCGACTTGCCGGTTCATGCGCCCGGTTTGTTCCGGCGAACTGTAAGCCAGCGGCACCGTGGCATCGTTGCGCAACTCGACCGAACCGTCTTGCAGCAAACGTAAATTGGCCAGGCACAAAGCCTGATGCAGGTCAGTGCGCTGATGGACGTCGCGCAAACCATGGATCAACGCGACAAACAGCGTCAGGGCCGCGCTCAAGTCATACGCGCCGTGCCCGCTATCCGGTTGCTGCTGTTCGGGATTGCTTGCGATCGATGAGCGAAAGAACATCGCGCGATGCAAGCCAGTTTTCACCGTGCCGTCACGCTTCGCCAATGTTGACCAACTCGATGCCTGTGGAAATATGATTTGATGCCCCGCTTCTATCCGGACTGGCGAAAGCTGTCTCGCTTTTTCTTGCCAAGAAAATAATTACAGTTGATGATAGTTAAGTATTACTCGGTCCTCCGCCCCACGTAATATAGCTTGAAACGTCTGCTGCGCGGCAACGATACGGTATCAAATCAATAATAAATTATGCCCAACAATGCACTTGCTCAAGAAGTCATCCCCACCCAAGAGATAGAAGATACACGCGACCTCGCCGCACGCCTGCAAGCCAAAATCATCCGCGACAATCCGACCGGCATCATGCGGCGCGATGCCCATCCCAAGATGCACGGACTGGTCAAAGCCGAATTCATCATCGAGCCCGATTTGCCGGCCGACCTGCGAATCGGGATATTTGCCGAAGCGCGCAGCTATCAGGCCTGGATACGTTTTTCCAATCAGGACGGCACCATCCAGCCCGACACCTCGCGCGACATACGCGGGATGGCAATCAAGCTGATGGGCGTGGCCGGCGACAAATTGCTGGAAGCCGAACGCGACGCACAGACGCAAGACTTCATCGTCATCACCACCAATGTATTCGTGACAAAAGACGTGGCCGAATTCGATGGCTTGATCAAGGCAATGACCGGCAGCACCTGGGCAAAGATCAGCTACTTCGCCACGCACTTGCGCGTGATCTGGAACCTGATCAAGTCACTGAAAAAATTCGCCAACCCATTACAAACCCGTTACTGGAGCACGACGCCGTATCTGTTTGGAGAAACGGCAGTCAAGTATTCAGCGATCCCGCGCGTGATCAATCCTGATGAAATTCCTGCGAACCCTGGGCCGGATTATTTACGCGAAGCGATGGTGCGGCAGTTATCGCAACGCGAAGCCGTGTTCGACTTCACCGTGCAACTGCAAATCGATGCGAGCAATATGCCGATTGAAGATCCGGGCAAGGAATGGAAAGAGTCGGAATCGCCGTTCCGCAAAGTCGCCACCATACGCATCCCACCACAGGAATTTGACAGCGAAGCGCAACGTAGCTTTGGCGAAAACTTATCGTTCACGCCCTGGCACAGTTTGCCTGCGCATAGGCCTTTGGGCGGCATCAATCGCGCGCGCAAGATTGTTTACGATGCGATTTCTACGTTCCGGCATGCACGGAATAATGTGGCGCGGCGGGAACCTACTAGTTGGGAAATTTGATTTCAACTTTTAGATTAGCTTAAGCAAATTGACAATGTAACCATAGAAAATGGCGATTGTAATTTCCCATAACTATTCCCCTTTGCAATTTTCAAAATTGCAATATTTTTCAGTTGACTATGACCAATAACGACGATGCGCTTAGCTTTTTAGACTACTACCTCTCAGACGAACACGAATCAGATTCCGCTGTGATGTTAGAGGGGCCTTGGGGCATAGGAAAAACCTATTTCGTCAAAGAGTATTTGAAGTCACGTCAAGCTTCGATACAAACGACAGACAAACCAGGCAAGCGACGGTATTTATACGCCAGTCTTTATGGCGTTCGAACCACCGCTGAAATTACTGCTCAATTTTTTTCTCAAGCACATCCAAAGCTAAATTCAAAGGCAGCAAGGTTACTTGGATCATTGGCATCAAGAGTTATAAATGGATTTGCAGGCACTGATGTGAACTCTCAACAAGAGAACCAGGCCATTCTTGAAGGACTAGTATTAAATCTTGAAGACCAAATTTTAGTCTTTGATGATCTTGAGAGATGTGCCATGCCTTTAAGTGATGTTATGGGTTTTATAAATGCCTATGTTGAGCATGAGGGCATGAAGGTCATCGTAATCGCTAGCGAAAGTGATATGCCAGAAGATAGTCAAAAGGCAGAATATTTAAATAAAAAAGAGAAACTAATTGGTAAAACGTTGCGTGTTGGCTCAGATCCACGAACAGTCTTACAAGAATTTCTAAAGAAAATAAAAGACCCAATTGTCGTTAGCACTATCAAGATAGAACAAGAGCAACTTCTCCGTGTATTTACTTCCTCTGAGGCGCATAACTTTAGAAGCCTGCGCTCGGCGCTTACGGATTTCGAACGACTTGTTTCGTTAGTCGACTCAAAATTGAAGACATCTCCTGTTGCGATGAGCCGTCTGCTAATGTATTTGGTCGCCACGGAACTAGAATTTCGGTGTGGAAATCTTAAGCACAGTGATTTTGAAAACCTCACAAATTTTCTTAAATTTCAATTACTCGATAGGCTGAATAAAGAGAAATCTTCACCACAGTTTCTCAGGATTGAAAAGTTACAAAGCACATATAGCGACGTCATTTGGGATGATCCAATCGTGCCTCCTGAGTGTCTTGGACAATTATTTTCAGCGGGAAGTTTTGACGTAGAGGTAGTCAACAAACATTTGAACAACCATCCAATTATTATTGGATACGAAGCAACACCTGCATGGAGACAGCTATGGGATTGGACCTCATTGGATATTTCCCATTACCATGTGGCGCGTGAGAAATTGATTGATGAGATTAGAAACCATGAAATAACTCATCCCGGAATTATTCTGCATGCAGCTGGAATATTTATTTCGTTATCAACCTATGACGACAATCTGCTCGGCTCGCGCGTCGATATTCTTAAATATTTTGAACGATATTTTCAAAAACTCCTAAGGCAAGGTCGACTTGAGCCTGCTCTTGATGTGTTTGATCGTCTCTATGGAACAACAGGATATGGAGGGCTAGGTTTCAGTGGCGGAGACTCGCCATTGCTAAAAAAAATCGTTTTAATAGCACGGGATGCAACAAGTCTTGCGTTTGAAGAGAAAATGAAGGCCCTCGCCCCACAACTTCTTAGCCGAATACAAGAAAATTTAAATGATTGCCAATTCTTGAATCAATTCGGACACAACGAGGGTAATTACGGAGGTACGCCGATTTTACATTTCGTAAAAGTGAAAGATTTTGCTGATGTACTGATACAAGATTACCACCCTAATGATCACCTTTTTGCTGTACTAAAAACAAGGTACCAATCCGAGCGGCTTAATAATAATCTTGAAAATGAATATGACTGGTTAAGGAAATTACGAAAAGAGTTGGAGCGTCGTGCGAATAAAGCATTTCCTCCTTACAAGACCTTACTTAAATTACGAATCGACTCCTGTTTCGATGCCATTGAAAAAGAAACTTCATCAATTGAATCTGCCGCTACTAAATAATACTTGGTTGACCACCAAGCCAAAAAGGACAATCACTGACACCGGAAAAACGGTCCCCACTAACCGGATGATCAAACTCCACACCAATCGCGTGCAACAAAAGTCTGTTAGCCACATGCTGACTATCAGCTGTGCCATACAAATCACAGCCCAAGATCGGATGTCCAATTCCCGCGCTGTGTATCCTCAACTGATGAGTACGTCCAGTACTCGGCGTGAATAACACACGAGTCGTATCCGGCGCTGTCTGTCTATCCAACACCTGAAAATGGCTACTGGCAGCCTTGCCGGTTTCAAAACAAACTTTCAGTTTCGGAAAAGTGGCCGGGTCTTTGGCAATCGGTAAGTCGATATCGCCTTCATCGGCGACGACGTGCCCCGCCAATACCGCCTGATAGGTCTTGACCACGGTACGCGCCTGGAATTGTCGATTGATATTCGCCGCGACCGCCTTGTTGAGTGCAACAATCATGATCCCCGAGGTACCAAAATCAAGCCTGTGCAAGAGCAAGGCCGTAGGGAATTGCTGTACCAGACGGTAATGCACTGAATCCAGATTGAGCGGATTTTTACCCGATAGCGACAACAAGCCGCTGGGCTTGTTGATCAGCAGTATCACGTCATCCTGATAGAGGATGGCGATGTCTTCGGCACACGGCGGTGCCACAAAGGTGTCGATGCGGGCGTTCATTGTGACGAATCATAACTTGATCCGATCATCACTCCGCAAAACGTGGTCAGTAGATCAGCAGGGAATCGCCGCAATGATTCCCCGCGATCCCCTGCTTCGCCATCAAGTTGGATCGACTATCCCTTTGGCTATCATCCGCAATGCCGTCATACTCGGAATAAAGAAGTAATCGCCGCCGCGGGTTTCGACCAGACGTGGAATCTTGTTGAGGAAGTATGGCGCATCGTCACTGTCTTTCTCTACTTCCAGCACTGCACGACTCAATAGATCTGCACCGTGATTACCGAGAATGATTTCCTTGTCATTACCCGCATGGAAGTCGTTGCCGTAATTGATCCACTGCTGCTGCACGAATTCAAACTGGCGGCTGATACTGGCGCTGATCATCATGATGACGATGCCGTGATTGCCGTCGTCGCGGGTCGGGTCTTTCACATCACCATAAGGCAGGCCACGTCGCATCACGCGACGGCGATTGGCTAATGCGCCCGGTGTCTCGAATGCATCGGGTGTGGACTCCAGCGAGGCGCGTGGATTGATGCGGCGCAGATGCGAGCTGAATGGGCATTTCGCGCCATCCATATCATTGTTGAAGGTGAAGCCGCTCAGCATCTTGTCCTGCTCCACGCGGTTCGCTGCGTAGAACTTGCTATCCCATTCGGCCTTGCTTTTTGCATCTGGCGCATCGACCAAAGGCGCGCCATTGTCGCGCCAGCGACCGACGAACTTTGCGGCCAGCAGTTCTTTGCCACCGGGATATTTTGCGCCTTCCTGTTCAAGGTAAGCGTTGAAGGTGCCGACGTTTTCATGCAGCTTGCGATACACCATGAAGGTGCCGTTGCGCGACAACAGTTGCGGCGCTGGTGCAGCCGGATATTCATCGGCTTCATCACGGTGGCCGAGGATGAATTCGCCCGTCGCAAGCGGCGCCCATGTGCCATCCTTCATCTGCTTGCCGCGACCAATCACGCGCTCTGCCCGCCCCGGCAATCCTTCGAATACCGGATCGCCGATGCCGTCGGTATAACCGAAGTGTTCCTTGCTGGTCGGCTTGCCGTCTTGCACCACCGCATGCACATCCTGGAACAACATGTGTTCTGCGCCGTCATCACCACGATGACCGGACAGAATCGCCACACCGCCAGCACTTTTGGTCACCAGTTCCTGCAGCCATTCATAACGCTGCTGCATATCGGCGGGTGTCTGGCCATTGATCGAAATCCAGATGTGCACATCCTTGGCCCAATCGGTTTCACGATTGTCGCGCCAGATAGCATCCCAATGTTCGGGCGCGCTGCGGCCATCATCACCGAGGATGTCCTTGCGCTTCTTCATCCCCATCACGAATTCCATAGGAAAACCGATCAGCGATGCGCGCGGCAATTCCAGCTGCTTCAAGCCCTGATAAGTAAAAGCGATGTTGACGGTCGATGGTGGCTTGGGTATCGGATTGACGCCATCATCCCATTTGACGGCGGTGGTGACTTCTTTGGTCACTGCGCCTACGAATTCACGCGCACGCTTGCCATCACGAATATTCAGAAAGAGATAGCGCGCGACCGGAAAGTTAAAACGACCGTAAGCCTTGATTACATTGCCCTGTATGTCTAGCAGATCCAGCTGTTTTTCCACGATGTTTGTCCTTTGATTTTTACAGAGTCGATTGACCTGGCGCCCACGCCGGTCCCGCCAGATTGAGCGGCTCGACACGCCGTATGAATACCTGATACGCCTGCTGCAACTCGGCTGCCGGCAAGCCTTGATGCTCGGCGGCGAAGCGCGAGAATTCCTGCTTCAGATATAGCGCCTTCAATTGTTCGGGCAAGGGATCGTCGTTCGAGCCGACAAAGAACAACGCTGCCTTCAACTGACACTTCTTGATATAGGCGACGAAAGAATCCGCATCCTTGACTTCATCGAAGCCATAACAGAATTGCCAGATGTGCCGGATGTCGTCGCTGATCGCTTCCCACATGCCGCGCAGATAGGCATCCAGATCGCCACGCAGATTGCAGGAGAAAACGATGTACTTGGACTTCAGGTGATCTTCGCGCGGTAAGGCTGCGCGGCGAAATTTATCCGAGAAGATGGACATGAAGTCGTAGAAAGTGCCGCCGAATTCGGTACCGGCCAGCGATTCGTAATACACATCGTCGAGCACAAAATAACGACACAGATAGGTTTGCGGCACTTTGGCCATCGGGCTGTGTTCCAGCAAACCCCAGTTCTGCAGGCGGTGCCTGACTTCATCACTGTAGGCGGTGCCGTTGTAGTGGCCCTTCTCGATAGGACACAGGCAGGTTAATGCGTAGGCGTTGCCGCTGATGTTAGCCATCTCAATCTCCCTTGGCCTGGTCGGCCAGGCTGACAATCGGCAACGCTTGCATGGTGCCCATATCGTGCTGCAGGCTGCGCAGCAAGGCTTTGTAGTTTTTCAGGAATTCATCGGGCGGTGCATTGTTGTATTGCGCGTCAAAGGCAAGCAGCTGGGTTTTCAGGGCCTTCGCCGATTTGACGTCATTCGATGCGGCCATCGGATAGGCGCTGTAATAGTGATCGGTCTGGATCTGGTTGAACTGTATGTATTCATGGAAAGGCGTCAGCGGTACCGAGCGCGGGTAACGGATATTCCATTTCCAGAACAGATCGAGGCCGCTCGGTATCGAGAACGTGAAGGAATCGACGTACTGCGCCCAGCTGCCATTGAAATTGCTGAAGAACAGCATGTAGGAATAGTTCAGCGTTTCCTTCGGCTGATGTTCGCTCAGATGCGGAAACTGCTTGCGGCCGACGATGACCCAGCGCGCATAGTGAATCAGCGATAGCGTGATCAGACCCTTGAGCGTCGATGGCATTTTGAGCGCCACCCAGAAAATGACCTTGTTAATCCACGTCATATACCAGCGGATCGGTGTGATCACATTCATGGCATAGGCTTTTCCAGCGATATTCGACATGCACTCTCCCCTTGCAACATCTGACACCATTACGGAAATATCAGTACGCAGAAAAAACGCCCAATCACAGCAGCGCCTACGGCTTCTGATATCGACTTTTGGAACGGGCAGCAAGCTGATTCACTTGTGCAGCCCTGATTACGATCTTGATTTTTCTTTTACTGGTACTGCAGCCGTATGGATCAGCGTTGACCCGCTACGAATACTCCCTGCCGAAAGACGGATAGTGCGACCTGCGTGTTTGCTGCACTTTTCTATTGAACTATCTATCTAGTTTTTTATTGAAGTTTTTTATTGATCACGGGCCGCAGCAAGATTACATGAATGCATGCGATTGTCGCAATAAAATAAAGCGTCACTATCCCGTCATTTGCCCCATGCTTTGCTATATTCTTGCTGTGCACAGGCGCGGCAGTTGATGCGATACATCATCCATCAACTGCCATATCAGATGACGCTGCAAAACCTCCCAGAGAGATCATGTCTTCAACCATCCGCTTCAAACTGAAGCTGCGCACCAGCGCACAGCAAGCTCGCGTGCTGCGTCGCCGTGCCTTGCAGAACAATGCATTGAACGGCACCGAGTTGAACCCGCAACTGGTGGATGCGCTGCATCGCACGATCAACACGCAAATGAATGGCATCATCGGCGCGCTGGAAATGATCCGCCAAAACGATCTGGCATCCGATCAATCAGACATGATCAATCTGGCGCAAGACAGTGCCGACAATTTGTTGCTGGAAGTAGACCAGTTGCTGGCCTCGCCTCAGGATTTCAGCAGCCCGATACCGTTAGAGACCGCCAGCGATCCTGTGGCCAACATCAAAATGATGCTGGTCTATGCAGATGCAGATCAACGTTCGCGGATTGAAAATAAATTGCAGCTACGCGGCGTGCGCGTGAACAGTTTCGAGCTCCCGAATGATGCGCTGGTGGCGCTGGAAAAAGCTGCCGAGGATGGCGATCCGTATCGCATCGTTTTACTGGATCAGAACATGGCCGGCATCTCCGGCGAGACTCTAGGCATCGCCATCAGCAATTCGCCCTTGTATCGCGATGCGCTGATCATCCTGATGAGTGATGAGCACAGCCGATCGGATGCAGACAGGCTGACACATGCAGGGTTTTCCGCATGGCTACCGAAGCCTACTCCGCACAGCATGCTGCTCAATACCTTGCGCATGTTGTGTACCTGTATCGTCAAAAAAGATGCGCCACGCTTCGTCTGTGCCGGCGTGCGCTTCGCTGCGACACTGAATACGAAACTGCATGCGAAGCCGAGTGCGGACGGTACCGATTTTTTTGCAGGCTTCTCGCATGCGCGCATTCTGGCTGTCGATGACCATGCAGTGAATCTGCACGTGGCAAAGAGCATGCTGGCGCGTTTCGGCTGCGAGGTTGATACCGCCTCCAGCGGCGAGCAAGCGCTGCAACTGGTGCATGCTCGGCATTACGATCTGGTATTGATGGATTGCCAGATGCCGCAGATGGATGGCTATCAAACCACGGCTTTATTGCGTGCGATGGAATCCGCCGATAGCCATACCATCATCATCGGCTGGTCGGCCGGCACCCGGCACAATGAACGCGATACCTGTCTGGCGATCGGCATGGATGATTTCATCGCCAAGCCGATACGGCTGCGCTCATTGCATGAGTTGCTGACGCGCTGGCTGTCGGCGACAGCCAGCAGCATGAAGACGGTGCAACAGGATGACGAGCTGGATGCCACGCAACAAATGTTTGGCGAGGATTTTTCCGAGCTTGCGCAGCTGTTTCTTGCCGATAGTCCGAAGCGACTGGCATCGCTGACCACCGCGATAGCCGAACAGGATGCGCTTGCAACAGGACGTTTGGCGCATGTCTTGTGCGGCAGCACTGCATCCTTAGGTGCGACTGCACTGGCGGCTCTTTGCCGGGACCTTGAAATCAAGGCAAAAAATCATGAGCTGGATGATGCGCCTGCACGCTTGCATGCAATAGAACGCGAGTACGCACGCATCAACGCAAAATTGGATGACATGCTGCACCCCGCAATCCAGACCGAGCCAGGCAATACGCACGGCAAACATTGACTACCTCCCCCCCACGATTGTCTAGCGAGAATATTTTTTGATCAAGGCACCAGGCAAACTCAATTTCGTTATTGCCGACGACGACAGAATGACACGCAATGTATTGCGCATGTTGCTGCATGAAGGCTATCACCACGTTGCCGGTGAAGCCGGCGACGGCGAGAAGGCGCTCGAGCTATGTATCGCGCATCAGCCTGATATTGCATTCATTGACATCGACATGCCCAAGCTTGACGGTCATCAGGCCACGCAAAAGATACGTGAGCAGTGCAAGAATACGCAGGTCATTGTCGTCAGTTCACTGGCTACTGTCAGCCATGTTCAGCAAGCGCTACAGGCCGGGGCAAACGGCTTTGTCGTCAAGCCCTTTAACAGCAACAAGGTCAATGAAGCGATACGGCAATGCCTGAAAAAATTGAAGATCGCTTGAATCTGCATTGATAATATTGGAACCTGGTGTTGCCTGTATCATCATGAAAACAGCCGAGACGCGACTCTCCGCGCATCCCATACGAACATGCTGAAAGTACCGGAAAATGAACCAAATTCCTGAATCAAAAAAGAATCATCTGTGGCGCAAAACCATCTGGCATACCGACCCGGAAGACTTTCCGCTCGGCCCGCATCATTCGGTGGAAGTGTATTGCTGCGAAGAGTCGAACGGTTACGCGATCTGGTATGCGCGCCGACTGGCAAAGGATGACAGCAGAAATCACGCTGGAATTGAAAACGGCGATTATCTGCTCAACTTTTTCGCCAAGACCAAACGTGACGATGCGATAGAACGCGCAGTCCTGATCGCCAATAGCGATGCGTCTACCGACAAAATCATTGCCGCGCTGGACGCTTTGGCGAGGAACGCACAAAAGATTTAAAAGGTTGCCGCAAGCAAATAAAGCCGCACTTAACAATCCGGCAAGCGCTCAGCGCGCTGATGCAGGCAATCGCATCAACACGTCCACAACGGCGCTTCATCCATCAAGGCCACTTGTTCGCGTAATTCGAGGATGCGATCCTGCCAATAGCGTTGCGTATTGAACCACGGGAAAGCGACCGGGAAAGCGGGATCTTCCCAGCGCCGTGCCAGCCATGCTGCATAGTGAATCAGACGCAATGTGCGCAATGCTTCGACCAAATGTAATTCGCGGGTATCAAATTCGACAAAGTCTTCATAACCGGCAAGCAAGTCAGAGAACTGACGCACCATATCGCGCCGCTCACCCGATAACAGCATCCACAAATCCTGAATTGCCGGTCCGATGCGGCTGTCGTCAAAGTCGACAAAGTGTGGCCCCGCGTCAGTCCACAAAACATTACCAATGTGACAATCTCCATGCAGCCGCAAATTTTTAATGTCACCAGCCCTGTCGAAACAGCGCCGCACGCCATCGATCGCCTGCGCAACCACGCTGCGATAGGCATCGAGCAAATCAGGCGGTATGAAGTTATTCGCCAGCAGATAATCACGCGGCTCTTCACCAAAGGTAGCGATATTTAATGCCGGCCTGTGCTGAAACGACTGCAGGCTGCCGACTGCATGGATACGCCCGATAAAGCGACCCAGCCATTCCAGCGTCGCCGGATCGTCAAGTTCCGGCGCCCTGCCACCGTGCCGCGCAAAGACGGCAAAGCGAAAACCGGAAAATTCATGCAGCGTTTTGCCATTCGCCAGCGTCATCGCCGGCACGACCGGGATTTCCCGTTCGACCAGTTCAGCGACGAATGCATGCTCTTCCAGAATCGCCTCATCGGTCCAGCGCGCTGGCCTATAGAACTTGGCAACCAGCGGCGGGCCATCCTCGATACCGATTTGATAGACACGGTTTTCGTAACTATTGAGCGCGAGCAGACGGCCGTCGCTATATAAACCGACGCTTTCCAGCGCATCGAGTACGCAATCGGGCGTGAGTGCGGAAAAAGACAAGTCAGGAGATGAATTCATTTGCGCATTGTACGGTGCGAGCGCATTTCTCCACCGCCCATTTGCACTGCAACAACTCGTTCATCCAGATGACCGAATTTCAGCAATCGCAACAAATCTTTGCGCTTCATGCTGATACACTTCGGCTCTGCACATCCACAAAGAAACTCATCATGCAACTCGACCAGCCCCTCTCCGATAAAGAATTCGACGAACTCGATAAATTCCTGCTGTCCGATCGTACCGCCGACGACTGCATGGCGATGGACTCACTGCACGGCTATCTGACTGCATTGACTGTCGGCCCGGAAGAAGTACCTTTGGCTGAATGGCTGCCGCATGTCTGGGGCGAAGATGCAGAAGCCATCCCGAAATTCAAGAACGACAAAGAATACGAACGCATCGTCGCGCTGATCGCCCGCTTCATGAACGAAATCGCCATCACGCTGGAAGTCGCGCCAAAAGAATACGAACCACTGTTCTGCGAACACGAATGGGAAGGCAAACCGGTACTGGACGGCGAAGCCTGGGCCTGGGGTTTCAACCTAGGCATGAGCCTGCGCGCAGAGGCATGGGAGCCAATCGAGACCTCGAACATCGCACCGCTGATGCGCCCTATATATCTGCTAGGTGCGGAAGAGATCGAAGAAGAAGAAATGGTGCTGGTGGATAACCCAGTCAAATGCCACAAGCTAACAATCGAAATCGAAGCCGCCATCCCAGAAATCCACAAGTTCTGGCTGCCACACCGCAAATCGGCAGTAAAAACCGTACAACGCGAAACACCGAAGGTCGGCCGTAACGACGATTGCTCATGCGGTAGCGGGAAGAAGTTCAAGAAGTGCTGTGGTGCTGAAACTGCGGAGTAAGTATTCATAACTCTGCTTTCATCTACATTTGTGCGAATGTAGATGAAGCGTTGCTGGGTTTCACGATTCTTTTAAGCATGCGAAAAACAGAAAGCTATGTGAGAGGCGCAATATGGCACAACGATCTCAGAAAAATATCGTGAGCGATGCATACCGTAGCGGCCATTTTATCCCGCAGTGTTTGCGGTATACATTACGTTAGGGCTTATGCGAAACGCACCATCTCTTACCTTTGCCTTCTTGGCGGCAATACTGGCGCCAACATTGGCAATTACTTTGTACTTTGCGGTCGGTGCCGGCATCGCCACATATAGCGGGCTAGCGAATGGCTCTGAGATGCGTGTCGGTGTCCTCGTTCTGCTATTTGGGATCCTCATTTCGGCGGGTCACGTATTGGTGCTCGGAATACCATCGATCCTACTTCTTAAGAAATTTAACCGCCTGAGCTCGTGGTCCGCGATCGCGATCAGCTTTGTGTTGGGGTGCATTCCGATGACTATTTGGTCATGGCCTTATGACTATTCGGAATTCAAGTCGGGTTACAGCTACTGGGATGGCAAAGCCATGGTGGATGCCAAAATCAACGGTGTTCCTACCCTCACAGGTTGGGTCGACTATTTTCAAGGTGTCGGCTTTATGGGTGCGTTCGGCGCGCTAGCGGGCATAACATTCTGGCTCACTTACAAATCACTAAGCCCTAACACTTCCGTCAAGCGGGACGCGCCGCAAGCGGCGCGTCCCTTACCTTAGACGTTAAATTACGCCTTGGAAAAACTATTGCCAAAGTAGCTTTTGAAGTTGCCGTTGCTCTTATCCGCTTTGACGCTGCCGTTTGTGCGAAGCAGAAAATGGAAAAAGAAGTGAACGCTGTCTGAGCGAAGCGAGTTTCGTTCGCTTCCCATTTTTTGATTTGTACAAACGGGAAGCCCGAAGGGCCAGCGGCTTGCGGTCGCCTTCTTTTGCTTACTTTTCTTGGCGAAGCAAGAAAAGTGAGTGGCCGCCGGGCCACCCCCGGCTTCTACCCATCAGCTACCAACAAACTTCAGCCCAAAACCCCAAACTCAAATCTCAACAGAAATAAAAAAACGGACGCCACCATCGCATCCGCTAATCTCTTACCCATTAAGGAAATTACTCCTTAATAAAATGCTCCCGGTAATACCGCAACTCCTCAATCGACTCAATAATGTCAGCCAGCGCAGTATGCTTCTGATGTTTCTTGAAACCACTCGCCAACTCAGGCTTCCAGCGTTTGCACAATTCCTTCAGCGTCGAGACATCCAGATTCCGGTAATGGAAGAAAGCTTCCAGTTTCGGCATGCCCTTCGCCATGAAGCGTCTATCCTGACAAATCGAATTGCCGCACATAGGCGATTTGCCTTTTGGTACGTATGCCTTCAAAAATTCGATTAATGCCTCTTCCGCCTGCTCTTCGGTCACGGTTGACGCCTTGACGCGCTCGATCAGACCGGAGCGGCCGTGCGTGCCCTTGTTCCAAGCATCCATGCCATCCAGCGCTTCATCCGATTGATGAATCGCGAATACCGGACCTTCGCCGATAATATTCAATTCTGAATCTGTTACCACCACGGCAACTTCAATGATGCGATCGTTTTCCGGATCGAGGCCGGTCATTTCCATATCGAGCCACACCAGATTGAACTCATTCGGACGTGCAGGTGTGGCGGATGGCGTTACGGATGGCGTTACTTCTGCAGCTTGTGACATAATTGTTTCCCTTAGACCGGCGTAATCCGTCATTTTCTCACAGGAAAAGAATGTCATCACTTGCGTTTACTGTTTTGTTTCTGAGCTTTCTGGTTATCAGCCTTGGAGTTCGCTACTGGCTTGCATCGCGCCATATTCGCCACATCATTGCGAATCGCGCTGCTGTACCTGCGCAATTTGCAGATCAGATTTCACTGGCAGCGCATCAAAAAGCCGCGGCTTACTCGATCTCAAAGACCAAGTTTTCTCTTTTTATCGTGCTGCTGAATACGGCTGTGCTGATCGGCTTTACGCTGATGGGTGGCCTGCAATGGCTGGCCAGCGCTTCGTTTGACATTTTTGGTGATGGATGGCGCTATCAATTGGCTTTGGTATTGGCGTTTGCAGTGATATCCGGCCTGATTGAATTGCCTTTTGATTATTTCCGCCAGTTTGTGCTGGAAGCGCGTTTCGGCTTCAATCGCATGTCACCTGGCTTGTTCTTTAAAGATCTGCTGAAAAGCACCGCGCTGTCACTGTCACTTGGCCTCGGCCTGGTATGGATCACGTTGATTCTGATGGAAAACGCGGGTGATCTATGGTGGTTATATGCGTGGGCAGTGTGGTGTGGATTTCAGATGTTGATGCTGGTCCTGGTACCGCTTTTCATCGCACCCATGTTCAACAACTTCAAACCCCTGGAGGATGAGAGTCTGCGAGCCCGCATTGAAAATCTGATGCAGCGCATAGGCTTTTCTTCCAGTGGTCTGTTCGTGATGGATGGTTCGCGCCGCAGCGCGCATGGCAATGCCTACTTTTCGGGCTTTGGCGCAGCGAAGCGCATCGTGTTCTTCGACACCTTGCTGGAACGTCTGGCTCCGAATGAAATTGAAGCAGTGCTCGCGCACGAACTCGGACATTTCAAACTCAAGCATGTGGTTAAACGCATTATCGTGATGTTTGCGGCATCGCTGGCTTTTCTCGCCGTGCTCGGCTTTTTGAAAACCCAAACCTGGTTTTATACAGGCTTGGGCGTAGAACCGATGATGGGTGCCAGCAATGATGCGATGGCACTGATTCTGTTTGCGCTGGTATTGCCGGTTTTCTCTTTCCTGCTGTCGCCGCTGACTTCGCTCAGTTCGCGTAAACATGAATTCGAAGCCGATGCCTTTGCCGCTCAACATACAAACTCGCAGGATCTGGTTTCCGCACTCGTCAAACTGTATGAAGACAATGCATCCACATTGACGCCAGATCCCTTGCATTCGGCATTCTATGATTCGCATCCGCCAGCCAGTGTGCGCATCAACAAGCTACTGGCCATTTGAGTCAAATCATCATGAGCAACGCTGCCGACTTACTCAAACAAAAATGCCGTCATCAAGTGACGGCATTGAATGCAGAAGAAATCGCGCAGCGTTTGCAAGCCGTTTCCGACTGGAAGCTGCAGGACGAAAAAGTCGTCAGGGAATTTACCTTCCCTGATTATTACGACACACTCGCCTTCGTCAATGCAATCACCACCATCATCCACGCCGAGGATCATCATCCCGAGCTGGTGATTACTTATAACCGCTGCATCGTCAAATTCAATACGCACTCTGTCAATGACGGCAAAGGCGGTTTGTCAGACAACGATTTTATCTGCGCGGCCAAATTGAATGCAGTCTTCGAACGATCGTTCGCTTAATTAATGACCAAACCTATAGCCGCACTTACAAACACTGTCACAGGCACTGTCATCGCGGCACATGGCCGACACTATCTGGTCCAAGCCGACGACAAAAAACTTCAATGCGTCACACGCGGCAAGAAAAGCGATGTAGCCGTCGGCGATATCGTCAAACTGAATTTGACGTCCGCCAATCAGGGTGTGATTGAAGAAATCACCGAACGCAAGACGCTGCTGTACCGCTCCGACCAGTACAAATCCAAACTGCTGGCCGCTAACGTCACGCAACTGTTCATCGTGGTAGCGACAGAGCCCGGCTTCACTGACGATCTGGTATCGCGCTCATTGGTCGCAGCGGAAGCGGCCGGCGTCGCGGTGCATATCATCCTGAATAAAATCGACGTCGTTGCCTCGCTGGAAAAAACCCGTAAGCGCGTGGCCTTTTACGCTGGCCTTGGTTATCCGGTGCATGAAGTGTCGGCTACTGCACAGCCGGAAGCTACCGTCGCCGCGCTGATGCCTTTGCTCACCGGACAATCGACGATCCTTATTGGCCAGTCCGGCATGGGCAAGTCGTCCATCATCAATCTGATCGTGCCGGATGCGGATATTGCGGTGCGCGAGATTTCTGCCGCGCTCGATACCGGCAAACATACGACGACATTCACCCGCCTGTACAAGATGGACGAACAGACTTCCATCATCGATTCGCCCGGCTTTCAGGAATTTGGCTTGTATCAACTGACCGAAGGCATGCTGGAACGTGCGTTTCCGGAGTTCAAAGCGTATCTGGGCAAGTGCAAATTTTATAACTGCCATCATTCCAATGAACCGGAATGCGCGATCCGCACCGCAGTCGCGACCGGCGAGATCGCACCGATGCGACATGCTCTGTACTTGCAGTTACTGCATGAATCATCGCAGAAGCTGTATTGAAATCCGGCCAGCCTCGTTGCGGGTGGCTTTTTGGGATGAAAATCCCTTATAATTGAAGCAGTTACAACATTCGGCGGCAGGCGCCAACCTAGCCGCCGTTTTCATTATGGCAATCAAACACTTTCTGCAATTTTCCGATCTGACGCTGGACGAATTCGATTATCTGATCGAACGTACGCGCATCATCAAACGGAAATTCAAGAATTACGAGCCCTACCATCCACTGGCTGATCGCACGCTGGTGATGGTGTTCGAAAAAAATTCGACCCGCACACGTCTATCGTTTGAAGCCGGCATGCACCAGCTCGGTGGCGCAGCAATTTACCTGAATACGCGCGACAGCCAGCTCGGCCGCGGCGAACCGGTGGAAGATGCAGCACAAGTGATGTCGCGCATGTGTGACGTCATCATGATCCGCACCTTCGGTCAGGACATCATCGAGCGCTTCGCTGCCAATTCGCGGGTTCCAGTAATCAACGGCCTGACCAACGAACATCACCCTTGTCAGGTGCTAGCCGATGTATTTACTTACATTGAACACCGCGGATCGATCAAGGGTAAAACCGTGGCGTGGGTAGGCGATGCCAACAACATGCTGTATTCATGGCTGCAGGCCGCTGAAGTGTTCGATTTCCATGTTCAGGTGTCGACCCCGCGTGGCTACGATATCGATCCGTCTCTCGTTGCACCGGGCAACACGCATTACACCGTACATGCGACGCCGACCGATGCCTGCACAGGCGCACATCTGGTCACGACGGACGTCTGGACCAGCATGGGCTTCGAAGAAGAAAACGCAGCGCGTTTGAAAGCATTCGATGGCTGGATCGTCGATGCCGCCAAAATGCAGCGCGCGCAACCGGATGCATTGTTCATGCACTGCCTGCCTGCACATCGCGGCGAAGAAGTCTCGGCCGAAGTCATTGATGGCCCGCAATCTGTCGTCTGGGAAGAAGCGGAAAACCGTCTGCACGTGCAAAAAGCGTTGCTCGAGTATCTGGTTCTCGGCAAGCTCGATTAATCACAGCTTCAGTTTTATCCCGCACCTTATACAAATTTAATTCACATTCATTCTAAGTACGCGAAGCACACACCATGTCGAATATTCTCCAATCCGTTCCAGTGAATCAAAAAGTAGGCATCGCCTTTTCCGGCGGCCTAGACACCAGCGCAGCCTTGCACTGGATGCGTCAAAAAGGCGCGATTCCGTACGCATACACCGCCAATCTCGGGCAACCGGATGAAACCGACTACAACGCGATTCCAGAAAAAGCCAAAGCATACGGCGCAGAGTTAGCACGCCTGATCGATTGCCGCGAACAACTGGTGGCTGAAGGTATCGCAGCATTGCAAAGCGGCGCCTTCCACATCTCGACCGCTGGCGTTACCTACTTCAACACGACCCCGTTGGGTCGCGCAGTCACCGGCACCATGCTGGTCGCCGCGATGAAAGAAGACAACGTCGATATCTGGGGCGATGGCAGCACGTTCAAGGGCAATGACATCGAGCGCTTCTATCGCTACGGTTTGTTGATGAACCCGGCACTGCGCATCTACAAACCATGGCTGGATGACGCGTTCATCGATGAACTTGGCGGCCGCAAGGAAATGTCGGAGTTCCTGATCAAGTCCGGCTTCGACTACAAGATGTCCACCGAGAAAGCGTACTCGACCGATTCCAACATCCTCGGCGCAACGCATGAAGCGAAAGATCTGGAAGAGCTGAGCAGCGGCATGCAGATCGTCGAACCGATCATGGGCGTCGCATTCTGGCGCGACGACGTCGAAATCAAACGCGAAAAAGTCACCGTACGTTTTGAAGAAGGCCGTCCAGTTGCATTGAATGGCGTCGTGTATACCGATCTGGTCGAACTGATGCTGGAAGCCAATCGCATCGGCGGTCGTCACGGCTTGGGCATGAGCGATCAAATCGAAAACCGCATCATCGAAGCGAAGAGCCGCGGCATCTACGAAGCTCCAGGTCTGGCATTGTTGTTCATCGCTTACGAACGTCTGATTACCGGCATCCACAACGAAGACACGATCGAGCAATACCGCGAAAGCGGCCGTCGCCTCGGTCGTCTGCTGTATCAAGGCCGCTGGTTCGATCCGCAAGCGATCATGCTGCGCGAAGCTGCGCAACGCTGGGTTGCACGTGCGATCACTGGCGAAGTCACGATTGAACTGCGTCGCGGCAATGATTACTCGATTTTGAATACAGTGTCCGAAAACCTGACCTACGCGCCAGAACGCCTGTCCATGGAAAAAGTGGAAGACGCGCCATTCTCGCCAGCAGACCGTATCGGTCAATTGACGATGCGCAATCTGGACATCACAGACACACGTCACAAGCTGGCCATCTACAGCAGCGCCGGCCTGCTGACTGGCAACTCCTCGGTTGCGCTGCCTAGCTTTGAAAAAGACAGCAAAAAATAATTTTTCAACATCAAATATTTATATCAAACACAAGATCATGACTACTCAATTCGATAACGTTTCCGTCGTCAAAAAAGCCAATCTCTACTTTGATGGCAAATGCGTGTCACACACCGTATTGTTCGCGGACGGCACCAAGAAAACCATAGGCATCATTTTTCCATCGACGTTGAAATTCAACACCGGCGCTGCAGAAATCATGGAACTGAATGCCGGCAAATGCCGCATTCGCCTGGCTGGCGCAACCGAGTGGAATACCTATGAAGGCGGCCAGCAATTCGAAGTGCCGGCAAATTCGAGCTTCGATATTGAAACGGTAGAAACACTGGATTACGTTTGCCATTTCATCTGATATAAAAATACCTCCAATAAAAAGCCCGGAATACTCCGGGCTTTTTTATTATTTGCGGCTGTCGGGCCAACCAGCCTGCATCTTTAATCCGCGGGAGGAAAATCCACCACGGTGTCGTTGATCCGATTGAACAAGTTGGTGAACGTGATGCTGGTAACGGCGAGCACGATCTCTACGATTTGCATATCCGTAAATCCGGCATTCTTGATTTTTTCAACTGTCGCGCCAGACAATGTCCCCTTTGTCGAAATCAATTCCCGGGTGAAGCTTGCCAACGTATCCAGACGCGCATCGCTGGACGGGGTGGCATGACGGATTGCCAGTACATCTTCCTTGCTCAAGCCCGTTTTTTTGCCAATCAAGGTGTGTGCCGCAAGACAGTAATCACACTCGGCTACCTGACTCACAACGAGTTTCACGACCTCTCCTTCTTTCGCGCCTAGCGTTCCTTTTTTCAATGCACCATCAATATTGAGCAATGTTTCCAATGCAATCGGACTATTGCTGCCGATGTTGACGTAAGCGTTTGGCACGAGACCTACGGCTGCTTTGATGCCAGCGTAAAGCTGTGCGGCGTGTCCAGTGGATTCGGATACTGGTTGGTTAAATAAACGGCTCATGATTATTCCTTGAAAAGTGTGAGTGAACTGGCGGCCTCAAGCACGCCAGTAATACAGATGAATCGTTGGTGAAATATTTATTCTGCGGATTTTTCGATTGCAGAAACCAGACCTTGCACATCGGTCAGGAACGGTATGTGGCCGGTATTGAGCGTGAGCTCCAGGCGCACCGGCGTGGCGGCCACCATCTTTTGCTGCAGGTAAGGACTGACGACCTGATCCTGTGCGGTGTGGATGTAGACCTTGTCGACCTTGCCGAAACGCGCAGCAGTCAATTTCACGGGCGTGACGATCGGTCCCAACGGCTCGTCGATGATCAGATCGGGCAATACCTTGCGCAAACCTTCTGGCGCGCCGTTGGCAAACAAGTCGGCGCGGGCTGCATAGTTGACCGAGACCATGCCTTTGGCTTCATCAATCTGCAGTGCCGGACCGGCCTTGCTGTCGCGGTCCTGTTTCGCCAGCGAAATCATCGATTCGCCATCCTGCGGCAGGTAGGCGGCCAGATATACCGCTGTCTTGATCTTGGCGGGAGCCGCTTCCGCTACCGTAGATATCGCAATGCCGCCAAAACTGTGACCGACCAGCACCACCGGCTGCGATTCGCCATTGATCGCCTTGAGTACCGTGTCGCGATACACATCGTTGCTGACCAGATTGGCCGCCAACGGTGCGCTCGGACGACCGGGCAGATTGATACTGATCACACGATAACCATCGGCCTGCAGTTTGGCGCTGACGCCATCCCAGATATGTGCGTCTTCAAATGCGCCGTGGACGAGGGCAATAGCCGGCTTTTCTGCAGCCATTGCTGAAGCGCCGATCAAGGCGGCGGAAGTCAAAATCAAAACGTTTAATGCTTTCATGCCATACTCCTGAAAAGGGTTTATAAACTCGGGAACCACAGGACAAATGATAGGACTCAGCAACATGAACAACCATATCCAGGAGCCCGGACTTCATGATCGATCGTCCGGAAAAATGCCGGACTATGGCATGGCGGCCACCCGCGCCGACGTCCTGTCACAAGTGCTGACCTTGATACGATTACGCGGTGAACTGGTGTATTCGGCGCAGCTGCGGGCACCGTGGAGCATTGCCTTCCCCAAGGGGGCGGCGCATTTCTATTTCGTTGAGACCGGCACGATGTGGGTCAAAACCCTGGGCGCTGAGCCGCTTGCGGTAAGCCAGGGCGACATGCTGTTACTGCCGCATGGCACCGGTCACATGATTTGCGATGATCCGATCACGCCTCCGGCAGAAATCGGTGACCTTATCGGCGAACACTTTGATCGCGACAAATCAGTGCTCGATTACGGCGACGACGGCAAACCGACTCGCCTTGTCGGCGGCCTGTTCCATTTCGAAGGAGGATCGCTGGCCGCCATCATGGCAGCGCTGCCGTTGGTGGTGCATATCCCCAGTGAAAACGGCAAGACGCCAGACTGGCTGCACGCACTGACGCATTTTCTGGTCAAGGAATCGCACGAAGTAGAACCCGGTTCATCGCTGATGATTTCGCGATTGATTGATTTGCTGGTGATACGTACGCTGCGTACCTGGGCCGCCAGTCAGCCTCATCCCGGCGGTTGGATTGGCGCACTGGGTGACGAACGCATAGGACGCGCACTAAGCGCCATCCATGCCGCACCCTATCATCCGTGGACCGTGAAAGGACTGGCCAGTCTCTCTGCAATGTCGCGCTCGATTTTTGCGGAGCGCTTTACTGCACGCGTGGGAGAAGCCCCTCTTCACTACGTAAAACGCTTGAAACTGACACTTGCAGCGGACATGCTCGCGAGTGGCGGGCTGCGCGTTACGCAGGCGGCAGAGCGCATCGGTTACACATCGGATGCGGCCTTCAGTCGCGCTTTTAAAGCGCAGTTTGGCTACGCACCGAGCGAAGCAAGCCAACGTCAGGATGGTTCCTGACGTGACAAGTGCGAGACGTCAGTGGAAGACAGCTATGGACTGCGCTCTGCGCCTTCCACCATAATGACGCCATGAATAGCAACGCCAATCTTTCGAATCTAATTAATCCTCTTAGCCCGGGCTGTCCGCTTGCGACAAGCCCGACGTAAACCTCTCCAAGAAAGAAACATATGATCCTTGGCATTGATGTGGGTGGCACGCATACCGATTCGGTATTGATGCAGAACCGCAAAATCATCCGCAAGTCCAAAGTACTGACCGACAAGAACGACATTCTGGGTTGCGTGATGCGTGCGACGCAGGCTGTCACGACAGCCGACGATATCAGGCAGTTGAAGCGCATTGTGCTCAGCACCACGATTTCGACCAATGCGGTTGCGCAAAACCAGCTCGATACTGTCGGCCTGATCGTGATGAACGGTCCTGGCGTTTCGCCCAAGGATTTGCCGCTCGCCGATCAAACGCAATTGATCGCGGGTTACATGAACCATCGCGGGATAGAAGCTGAAGCTATTGAGGACGACGAGCTAGAAACGTTGAAGCAACAGTTCGCCAAAGACAAAATTGAACACCTTGCCGTCATCGGCAAGTTCTCGACACGCAATCCGGTGCATGAGCAGGATGTCGGCTCCTTCTTTGCAGACAAGATCGCGCACGTCTCACTCGGCCATCACCAATCCGGCGTGTTGAATTTCCCGCGCCGTATCGCCACCACTTACCTGAATGCTGCGATCTGGAGCCTGCACAGCCGCATGGTCGATCAACTGGCCGGCTATCTGCAGGAACTCGGCGTCAATGTGCCGCTATTCATTCTGAAAGCGGACGGCGGCACGATCGGCGTCGAGCAGTCGCGCAACTATCCGGTACAAACCATTTTGTCCGGACCGGCCGCCACCATCATGGGCGTGCTGCCGTTTGTCTCGTCTACACAGGACTCCGTATCGATAGACATCGGCGGCACAACTACAGACATCGCATTGTTCGCGGACGGCGCGCCCTTGCTGGAACCGAAAGGCGTAGAGATCGAAGGACATAAAACCTTGATCCGCGGTTTGCTGACGCATTCGATGGCGCTCGGCGGCGACAGTCATGTGCAAGTCGTCAACGGCGCATTGCAGATCGGCCCTGAGCGCAAAGGCTCGGCCATGGCCTTCGACGGTCCGGTGCCGACACCTACCGATGCGCTGATCGTGCTCGGTCTGGCCGACATCGGCGACAAGACCAAAGCGTTGCGCGCGATGGAAAGTCTGGCTACTACCTTGCAGCAAACACCTGAGCAAGTCGCGAAAGAAATCGTGGACAGCATGTGCGCCAGCATCGCCACCAAGGTCACGCAAATGGTCAGCGAGGTCAACAGCAAGCCGGTTTACACCATCCATGAACTGCTCGAAGGCAAAACGCTGAACCCGCAGCAACTGATTGCCGTCGGTGGTCCTGCGCCCTACTTGGCCAAACAGGTCGGCGAGTTACTGCAGTTGCCGGCGCTGGTGCCAGAAAATTCAGACGTTATCAACGCCAACGGTGCGGCAATGGCACGCACTACCGTCGAATTGAATTTGCTGGCCGACACTGAATCGCAGCAACTGAGTTTTGCCGAAGACGGCCGCAAGGTAAAAATTTCTTCGCGCGCCACAGTCGACGATATCGTCGCGATTGGTCAGGAACGTTTGCTTGAAATCGCTAGAGCCGCCGGTGCACGCGATGAAGATCTGGAGGTGGAAGTGGCCGACTGCCAGTCATTCAATGTCATTCACGGCTATGCAACCACCGGCAAGAATATCCGTGTCCGTCTGCAGATCAAACCCGGTTTGATCAAGCATGAAGCATAAGAGTGAAGAACAAGCCTGAGGAAACAAACATGAGCACGAAAAAAACTGAGGAAGCTAGCGTGAAGAAAAACACAGGACTGGTATTTTTCCCGGCATTCGATTACGCAATCTCGCCTACGCATCCGGAGCGTGAAGAACGCCTGTTGTACACGCAAGATCAAGTGTTCGAAGAAGGCCTGCTGGACTTCGACAACATCAAGGAATTCAAACCCGGCGTGGCTACCGCAGAAGACATTCAGCGTGTGCATTTCTGCGTGCCAGGCATAGACGAAATCGTGCATGCATCGCATCTGATTGCCGTCGGCGGCTGTATTACTGCGGCCGACAAGGTAATGACGAAAGAAGTGGATAACGCATTTGCGCTGGTACGCCCTTGCGGCCACCATTCGTTCCGTGTCGTGCATGGCAGTCGTGGCTTCTGCACGCTGAACATGGAAGCAATCATGGTCGAATACATCCGCCACAAATACGGTGTGAAGAAAATTGCGATTGTCGATACCGACTGTCACCACGGTGACGGCTCGCAGGACATTTTCTGGCACGATCCGAATACCCTGTTCATCTCCATGCATCAGGATGGTCGCACGCTATATCCGGGCTCCGGTTTCCCAGACGAGCTGGGCGGACCGAATGCTTTCGGCACCACGATTAATTTGCCTATGCCACCGGATACCTGTGAAGAAGGTTTCCTGTATGTGCTGGATGAAATAGTCATGCCTATCGTGAACGAGTTCAAACCGGACCTGATCATCAATTCGGCCGGACAGGATAATCACTATTCCGATCCGATCACAAACATGAAATTCACCGCGCATGGTTACGCGGTACTCAACCAGCGACTCGCACCGGATCTGGCTGTGCTGGAAGGTGGTTACTCGATCGAAACCGCCCTGCCTTACATCAACACTGGGATTATTCTCGCGATGGCAGGCATGGATTTCAGCCACATCAAGGAACCGGACTATGACGCGGAAGATCAGAAGCAGCCAGCTGCGATAGGTGCCTATCTTGAAAAATTGAAGGATGCGACTTTCCATCACTGGAACAATCGCGAGATGCTGCGCGAGCAGGTCTATCCACAACAGGAATTCCACAAGCGCAATTTCAATGTCTATTACGACACTGATGGCATACATGAAACCATCAATGAAACGGTACGTTCATGCCCGGATTGCGGTGGTACCGTCGTCATCGACTCCAACTGCAGCGATACGTACAATCACATCTTGGCGGTGCAAATTCCACGCTATGCCTGCGCGCCTTGCCGCAGCTATGGCGAAGAAATATTCAACAAAACGGAAATTGGGCGCGCAGTCGGGCAATACACGCAGGCCTTCTTGCAAGACAAGGATAACGATCGCTATCTGTCCAAGTAACAGCTTAAGTAAAAGCTTCTAAATATGTCGGCAGAGTGCCGGCTCACACTGAGCCGGCACTGCTTGACTTAAAGTTCATACACGGCCCTAGAGGTGCGCAGAAGTTCGCGTCCTCACGCATTCCCCAGCGCATGTAGTGCATCCCTGCCGTAAGGTGATAACAGCCAACCTACACAAGCACAGTGCAGCAACACTGTTATCCAATAAATCCGCAGAAAGGAAACCTTGCTGGTTTTATGCCGCAAGAATTTTTGCGCCAACCATCCTCCAGGCCAACCGCCGAGGAAATTCAGCAAATGCAGGTTGTTTTCACTAATCCGCCATTCACCCTTGCGTGCTGCCGATTTATCGATCGCATAAGCGGCAAAGCTCAGCAAACTTAGCGCGAGGTAGCTGCCCAGTACCGGCAATAAAATTTTCGTGTCCATGACTCCGTGATTAGAACTTGGTACTGAGCAATCAAAGAAAAATCGGTTCGGGTTCCAGCAACACGTCAAAGCGCTGTGCCACATCAGCCTGAATAGCCGCAGCAAGCTGCGCAATGTCTGCACCACTTGCACCACCGCGATTCACCAACACAAGTGCCTGATTTTCATAGACGCCTGCCGCGCCTGCGGTTTTACCCTTCCAGCCGCATTGGTCGATGAGCCAACCCGCAGCCAGTTTGACGCTGCCATCCGGCTGCATGTAGTTCACCAGTTGCGGATAAGTCGCGAGTAGACCGTCGCGTTGCGATGTTGTCACGACCGGGTTTTTGAAAAAACTGCCGGCATTGCCTATCACCGCTGGATCAGGCAATTTGCGCGTGCGGATCGCAATCACTGCGGCGCTGATATCTTGCGCAGTCGGCTCGGTAATTTTGCGCGCTGCGAGTTCTTGCGTCACATCAGCGTAACGGATCACTGCCTGCCATTTTTTGGGCAATGCAAACGTCACATCCAGCACCACTGCTCTATCGCGCAAGCGATGCTTGAACACACTATCGCGATAGCCAAACATGCAGGCTGCTTTATCCAGCGTGCTTTGCTCGCCGGTTTCAAAATCAAACAAGGTCAGCGAATAAAAACAGTCTTTGATCTCTATACCGTAAGCACCAATATTCTGTATCGGTGCCGCACCCACGCTACCTGGAATCAGCGACAGGTTTTCCAGCCCGGCGAGATTGTGCGCCAAGGTCCACTGCACGAATTGATGCCAGTTTTCGCCGGCTGCAGCACGCACATAGGTGGCATCTTCATCTTCACCGACGATTTCGATTCCCTTGATTTCCATATGCAAAACCAAGCCAGGGAAATCCTTGGTTAATAGAATATTACTGCCGCCACCCAGCACCAGGCGTGGCATGTCCGCAAGTGTGGCATCGTTTTTTATCTCAGCGAGCATATCGACCGAGGCGATAGGCAAATAGGCCTGTGCACTTGCTTCCACTCCGAAGGTGTTATGGTTGCGCAGGGAAAAATCGTACTGAATCGGGAGAGAATGAGCCATAGTGGGCGATTATATCCCCGCTCTACACGCCTGCAGGCCTAGCCGCTCGGTTTTTTGTCCGTTAGAATGGCGGACGAATCGTATGCACAATGAACCATCTGGCATGTCGCTGGCATCTGCCGCGCACCAGGCAATAAAAGGAAATCACCATGCCGTCTTTTGATACCGTCTCTGAAGCCAATATGGTCGAAGTCAAGAATGCTGTCGATCAGGCAGGAAAAGAAATCACAACGCGTTTTGACTTCAAGGGCAGCGATGCCCGCGTCGAGCAAAAAGAGCGTGACCTGACTGCGTATGCAGATTCGGAATTTCAGCTGAATCAAGTGTTGGATGTATTGACCAACAAACTGGTCAAACGCAATGTCGATGTCCGCTTCCTCGATCGCGGCAAGATTGAAAAAATCGGCGGTGATAAGGTCAAGCAAGTCGTCAAGATCAAGAACGGTATCGAAACCGAAGCTGCCAAGAAAATCGTGCGCATCCTCAAAGACAGCAAGCTGAAAGTACAAGCGAGCATTCAAGGCGATGCAGTTCGTGTTACCGGTGCAAAACGTGACGACTTGCAGGATGCAATGGCATTGTTGCGCAAGGAAGTTGCCGATCTGCCGCTGGAGTTCAATAACTTCCGCGACTAAGGCAAATCAAGGTGCATGCTAAACCGTGCATATTGCAAGCCCATAACAAAGCAGTGTCGGCCGCATGCTGCACGCAATACCGGATAGAAAACCGTTTCCCTTGGGAGGGACAGCAGTGAATAGTCGAGTGCTTGCCTTTGGTTTGTGTTTGATCGCATTGCAAAGTCACGCCGCCGATATTAGCGTGGTCGGTATCTTTCCTGGCAAAGCGGTATTGGTCGTTGACGGGCGCTCTCCCAAGACTTATTCGGTTGGCAATACCATCACCGATGGCATCAAACTGCTTGCCGTCGGCCAGAACAATGCGACTTTCGATACAAACGGGAAAAAACAAACCATCGATATAGGCGAACATGTCAATCGCATCGCGCCTTCGACCGGGTCGACCGTAACTTTGCAAGCCGATGCCCGAGGCCACTTCATCGTGCAAGGACAAATCAATGGCGGCGTGGCACGCATGCTGGTCGATACCGGCGCAACGTTGGTTGCAATCCCGGCAGCAGATGCAATTCGTATGGGTATCGATTACAAAAAAGGACAACCCGGCTACGTGAATACAGCAAACGGCGTGGCACCCGTTTACCAGGTCAGACTTAATTCCGTGAAAGTTGGAGACATCGTATTGAATCAAGTTGACGGTTTGGTTCAGGAAAATGGTCTGCCGTATATCCTCCTCGGTATGTCTTTCTTGAATCGTACTGAAATGCGGCGTGACGGTGATCAGATGGTTTTGACCAAACGTTATTAAGATTAAATGATCATAAAAAACGGGCACTGAATTCAGTGCCCGTTTTTATTTTTGCCGCAATATCTGCGATCTACTTCGAATGCTATCGCTTATGCGTCTGGATCTTTCAGGCGACGTTGTTTGACTGCTTCAGCCAAACCTTCCAGCACGCCCAAACTATCTTCCCAGCTGATGCAACCGTCAGTCACTGACTGACCATAGACGAGTTCCTTGCCTGGCACCAGATCCTGACGACCGGCAACCAGATGCGACTCGATCATTACACCGACGATACGCGTATCGCCACCAGCAACTTGCTGTGCGATATCGGCGCAGACCGGGATTTGATTTTCCGGTTTCTTCGAGCTGTTCGCATGCGAAGTATCTATCATCAAACGCGATGCAAGACCATTGGCTGCGATGTCCTTGCACGCTTGCTCAACACTGGCTGCATCATAGTTAGGCGTTTTACCGCCGCGCAGAATGATGTGGCAATCTTCATTGCCGCTGGTAGACACAATCGCCGAATGACCGCCCTTGGTAACTGAAAGGAAATGATGCGGCTGCGATGCCGCCTTGATCGCATCGACTGCGATTTTCACATTACCATCAGTACCATTCTTGAAACCGACCGGGCATGACAAGCCTGAAGCCAGTTCTCGATGGACTTGCGATTCGGTGGTGCGTGCACCGATCGCGCCCCAGCTGATCAGATCCGCAATGTATTGCGGGCTGATGACGTCAAGGAATTCAGTACCCGCCGGCAAACCAAGATTATTGATGTTCAACAGCAGTTCGCGTGCAATCCGCAAACCTTCGTTAATGCGGAAACTGTTGTCCATATATGGATCGTTGATCAAGCCTTTCCAGCCGACCGTGGTGCGCGGTTTTTCGAAATAGACACGCATCACGATTTCCAGCTCGCCCGCAAAACGCGCGCGCTCTTTGACCAGTCGATTTGCATATTCCATCGCAGCCTTGGTGTCGTGTATCGAGCATGGCCCGATCACGACCATCAAGCGATCATCCTGCCCGTGCAAGATACGATGCAGTGCAATCCGCGCATCGGCAGCAGTAGTCTCGGCTTTTTCGGAGACACCGAGCTCGCGTATCAAATGCGACGGTGGGGTCAGTTCTTTCATTTCTCGAATTCGTAAATCATCTGTGCGTGGCATGTTTTTCCCCAGTCAAAATCTGTTCTGCAAAAAATAAAAAACCGCCATCGCGGGCGGTTTTTAAAGAATTTCGGTTTAAGCTTTTTTACCTGCGCGCTTACCGCTTCTCCACCGCCATTAGGCTGGAATAGCTAAAGTAAAAATAAAATTGGAAGCGCGAAGCAGTCATGTCTGTAACTGAAATCTGTTTTATCTGTCGGTAATATTGCAATAATTCAGCTGAATTGGCAAGAAAAGCTTGGAATATGAGTTGGCATTCAAACAAATTTTGGAAGAATGCCAACAAATATCAAGCTGTTCCGCCTACGGTCACGCCGTCGATACGCAAGGTCGGCTGGCCAACGCCGACCGGCACGCTTTGACCTTCTTTGCCGCAGACGCCAACACCGCTGTCGAGACGCATATCGTTGCCTATCATCGAGACGCGGTTCAATACATCCGGACCGTTGCCAATCAGGGTTGCTCCCTTGACCGGATAGGTTACTTTGCCGTTTTCTATCATGTAGGCTTCGCTCGCCGAGAAGACGAATTTTCCGTTGGTGATATCGACTTGCCCTCCACCAAAATTGACCGCGTATAAACCGTTCTTCACCGACGCCAGAATTTCTGCAGGATCCTTGTCGCCACCCAGCATGTACGTATTCGTCATGCGCGGCATAGGCAGATGCGCGAAAGATTCACGACGCGCATTACCGGTGACCGGCATCTTCATCAAGCGCGCATTCATCGTGTCTTGAATATAACCCTTCAAGATACCGTCTTCGATCAGCGTCGTGCATTGTGTAGGATTGCCTTCATCATCGATATTCAGCGAACCGCGACGATCGGCAATAGTGCCGTCATCGACAACCGTCACGCCTTTGGCAGCAACGCGTTCACCAATACGACCGGAGAATGCGCTGGAACCCTTGCGATTGAAATCGCCTTCTAGGCCATGACCAATCGCTTCATGCAGCAACACGCCAGGCCAGCCAGGTCCGAGCACGACTGTCATCGGGCCGGCAGGTGCCGGACGCGCTTCCAGATTGACGAGTGCAGAAGCGACTGCTTCGCTCGCATATTTCTCCAGCAATTCATCGCTGAAATAGCCGTAGCTGTAGCGACCGCCACCGCCGCTGGAACCCATTTCGCGTCTACCATTCTGCTCAGCGATTACTGTGATCGAGACGCGCACCAATGGACGAATATCCGCTGCCAGCACGCCATCGCTGCGCACGACCAGCACCACATCGTATTCACCGGCGAGACCGGCCATCACTTGCACCACACGTGGGTCTTTTGCACGTGCGATGCGTTCGATTTTTTCCAGCAGTTTTACTTTTTCAGTTGCATCCAGCGAGGTCAGCGGATCGTTGGGTAAATACAAATCGCGACCGCCTACTTGTTGTATCGCTGAAGCGACCTTGATCTTGCCTGCGCCCTGGCGCGCAATCGTGCGCGTGGCAATCGCTGCTTCATTCAATGCGCGCTCGGAGATTTCATCCGAATACGAGAATGCTGTCTTGTCGCCGGATACGGCACGCACACCGACGCCTTGGTCAATCGAAAAGCTGCCGGTTTTGACGATGCCCTCTTCCAGACTCCAGCCTTCACTTTTCGTAAACTGGAAATACAAATCTGCGTAATCGACGCGATGCGTGAACATCGTTCCCAGGGTCTTGATCAGGATGGATTCATCCAGACCGAAAGGCGTCAGTAATACATCACGCGCAACGGCCAGGGTTTTCAGATTTGGTTCAAATGGAGTCATTGTTTATTTGCCATTTGCGCGTTGATGCGCAAACAAAATTGATTCGGAAGTTAATATATATAGCGAATTGTAGAGCATCTAGCCGCAAGCCCCCCGGAAACACTGCAAGGTACTTACCACTAAGACTACAGTTTGCGGTGTTTCAAGGCAGGGAGATTTTCCCGAATTCCAGATAGATAATTGGGTTCTATATCACCAATTACAAGGCCTTCGCCCTCTGCCAGTACGGTTTTGACTTCACCCCACGGGTCGATCAGCATGCTGTGTCCCCATGTCGTGCGGCCGTTTTGATGACGGCCGCCTTGCGCTGCTGCCAGCACATAACATTGGTTTTCAATCGCACGCGCGCGCAACAGAACTTCCCAATGCGCCCTGCCGGTTGTATAAGTAAATGCAGCCGGAACCACGATCAATGTGCAGTCGCCCATCGCGCGATACAGCTCGGGAAAACGCAAGTCGTAGCAAACCGATAAACCTACTTTGCCGAACGGCGCGTCGAAGGTTGTGACTTCCGTGCCTTCGACAATAGTGCGCGCCTCGTCATACGATTCGGCACCCTTGGTAAAGCTGAATAGATGAATCTTGTCGTAACGCTTGACCCGCTCACCCGCCGGGTTATAAACCATCATCGTGTTCAATACCTTGTCGACTACGGAAGCTGCCATCGGCAAGGTGCCGCCTATCAACCACAGTTGATGTTCACGCGCGGTTTCGGCCATGAAAGTCTGAATAGGCCCGACATCGATCTGCTCCGCCAAACCGAGCTTGTCGTTTTCATGCATGCCCATCGCCGCCCAATATTCAGGCAGCAAGACCAGATTGGCACCTTGTTGCGCGGCATCTGCAATCAGGCGTTTGGCAGTAACGATATTCTCTGCGATGGAAGGCGTAGAAACCATTTGAATGGCGGCTACCCGCGCGATGGAATGCGTCATGATTCAGTCCCCGGTAATGGTATCTGCGAGTCGGAAATTCGATATGGCTGGCGCCTGGCCTGACTTGCGATCGATCTTGACCACGTTCGGATCGCTCCACGCACCGGTAATCGCATATTCAAAAGTGAATGCCCGCATTAAAGGTTCGCGCAGGAATAATTGCGCCAAAAAAGTACCGGCACCGATGACAGGATTGATCGCCAATGCATAGGCAACCGATGCGGCGCCCGCATTGATTTCAGGAATGACGACCGCACGCAAATTCTGTGATTCCTTGGCGATATCGGCAGTACCGTCTATCAGCACGGTTGCGCTCACACCGCGCATCTTCAGGTTATCGGTAGTGGCGACGCCATTCGAAATGCGCGCACTGCCATTGATACCGTCAAAGGCAAAACCCTCTGAGAATACATCGCGAAAATCCAGTGTCAGGCGGCGCGGTATCGATTGCAGGCTCAAGACGCCCAGCAATTTGGCCGCACCCGGCTCGACTTTGAGAAACTGTCCGGAGGCAATATCCAGATTGATATTGCCGGACAGACTGGGAATATCAAAAGAAAACGGCAAACCTTTCCAGCTGATATCGCCATCCATCCTGCCCTTACCGCCACGTAGCACATCGGCAAAGCCAAAACGGTTCAGCAGGTTGCCGGCGTTTGCGATATCCAGACGGTAATCGAGACTGGAAACATTGCCGCCATTCCCGGCCAACCAGTTACCCTTGGCCGTCAGCGTTGCATCCGGGTTAGCCAGCGACAGATTACGAATGCGCCACTCGCGTCCTTCCGTTGCGCGCACATAGTTTGCGAGCAACTCCAGGCGCCCGAGCTTCTTGCCGAATAATTCAAAATTTTCAGCGACGACATCCAGCGCCGGCATTTCTGTCGTGCTATCCACTCCATCCATCAAATTCTTGACGTCCGAACCGACGGATTTGGGAATGACCATCGAAGCCAGTCGCGCAGTGACTTTACCCAAGCCACGGCCGGATGAAGACTCGACCCAGGTCAAGTAACCGGATGCCTGCGCCGAATCGACATTGGCTTGCCAGACACTGGTTTGATGGGATACGCCCACCACTACGTCATCGAATTTCTTGCCCATCAAAATCAGTTCATTGGCACGTGCAGCCAGTACATTCGGCTCTACATATTGCGAAATATTGAGTGCGTCGGATGCATCGGCAGTTTTCTTTTGTCCTGCTTGCGCAACAGACACATTCTTTCCACTCGCTGCAGTAATTGAGGAGGCGACAGCTATCCATTCATCAATATTCAAGGAGCGTAAACTGACGTTCACCATCAATCCGCTATCAGGTTCCGGTGCCGGCGTATTGACACCTATGCCGCCGCGCACCAGATGCCAGGCTGCGGCAGGGTCGTTTGCATTTTTCTCGCGCAAATAATTTGCCACCATCGATGAACCCAATGACAGCTTGATGCCATCCCGCATCAGCGCAGTATTATCGGACGACAGACTGGCTTGTTCTATCTTCAGCGGCAACGCATCCTTGGCAGCCTTGCGCAACGGTGCCGGGAACGCCAGGCCCAGACCGCGCAAATTGGAATCAACGAGGATTTCGACGCGCTTGCTCTTGACACTGATAGATGCGCCAAAGCGTGTGCTGCCGGTGATCTTGTCTATCAATTTTTGCATCGCTGGCGCAGGATAATTTTTGCGCAAACCAGCGGCGGACAGCGAGCCATCAGCCTTGATCAGGATAGTGCCGTCTTTTTGCGTGCCGCCGGTTACCGTCAAAGGACCACCAAGGAAATTCGCCTTGATACCCTTCAACGCCAGACCTTTTTCATCGAAATCAAGCTGGCCATTGGCTTGCATCAACGCAGGAATGCCATTCTGCAAAATCACATTATTGTTGGCAAATTTCAGCGCGCCCTGCACCTGGGCATCGATCATTTTATTTAATGGCAACTTCAAACTCAGCGCCAGTGTCGCATTGCCGGTCGCCTTGGTTTCATCAGTGAAGTGGCCTATCCATGTCGCAACCGGACTGTCTACCGTGTATTGCACTAGGTCCTGCAAAGTGCCGGCAGCCTTGCCATCGATTTCGAGGACAGGATCGGTAGCAAGCAAGTCTGCAATCACGGCTTTCACGTTGGATACTTCTGCGCCGTGGGTTTTGCCACTTTCACCTTTGATTTCCATGCGGGTGCGATCGAACAGGATCGTGCCTTTGACTTTTTCCAGCAAAGGCCACAACGGTGCCTTGCCATCCTTGCCGAACATGTCGGGTGCGTAATTCAGGCTGCCGTTATCAATCTTGCCGCCAAAAATAAATTCGCCTTTCGGTTTTTCACCAGGTTTTTGCGTACGGAAAGGGAAGTGATTCAAATCGCCTTTGACCTTGATGGTACCGTCACGCAGCGTGCCGTCGACCAAAGCATTCCCCAGCCATGAGCGAAAATGTTCGTTCATGGCTAATGGCAAATAATCACGCACCTTGTTCAGTTCCAGCCCGGTCAAACTTCCGCTCAAGTCAATCGTGCCCAGCGCACGCGACGATTGATTCTGCAGCGACATCAAATGCGTACCCGCAAACGATCCGAGCAAACCCTGTCTGGCAAAGCTCATCTTTTGCACTTCAAGCAATAGCTGATCGTTTTTCTGAAAAGTCCATTTCGCATCCATTTTCAATGCATCAAATACGACATCGGACTCTGCAAAATAACCTGGCAAAGCCAGTGTGATATTTTCCGATGCCAGTGCAAATGTTCCACCCTGATGAGAGGCATCGACATGACCGGTCAAATTCTCAAAGCCCGGAATCGCAGGTATCGCAGCTTGCGCCGGCAACGTTGCGCTCGCAACGCGCGCCGGGCGAGCAGCTTGCGCACGCATCGCCAAACCTGCGAAATCGCCTTTGACCTTGTAGGAAGATATATTCGGGTACGCACCCTGCCACTGGGCGGAGAAATCCTTCAGCTTGCCGCGCGGCGCAAAATCCTGCAGCAGGCGTAACTGCGTTTGCGGCAAGGGCAGGCGTCCGGCAAAATCGGTCCAAGCCTGCAAGTCCAGCGATTTCGCATTCACCTCTATACGCTCGGGCACACCATTCCTGGCCGCGACATAGTGTTCACTCATCGTGGTCTTGGGCAATTGCAAGCCATCGTCGGTTTGCAAGGAAAAATCCACCACCGAAATCGTATGTCCCTGCATACCAAAAGTCGGCACACCATCTCGCGGTCCGCCTTCCAAAGTCTCGCGTACCGATATCCGTCCGTTTGCACGGGCCAATGCCAGCGGTGCCATGTTTTTGCGCAACTGCACTGATACATCCGACAGACTCAGATCAGCAGTAAAGTCGGCAACCCGCGCATGATCGAAAGACAGCCATCCCCGCAGCGAACCCTTGGCCTGTTGCAAATCAAAAGGGAAATCGAGATAAGTCTTCCACGCCGCCAAATCGGTATCGCGCAAATCGGTATAAAGCTGGCCGGTCCAGCGCGACGCATCGGAAATTTTTTGAGAAAAAATGGGATGATCAAAACTGGCACGCACATCCAGTGGCGCAGCGATGGCGACGGGTGGCGTCGCATTCAAAGCAAACTGGTGATGCCGTCCGTCGTTGCGCAAGACGATATTGACGCGATTGAGCAGCAATTCCGGAGCCTGGCGCAGCTTATCCTGCCAGCGCAATTGGCCATCGCTGATACGAATCTCGCGTTGTGACAGAATCCAATCAGCCGCCTTGCCATCGCCACTTTTTTTCAAATCGACCAGCAAACCGGCGACATAAAAATTACCGGAAGCATCACGCTGCACATCCATGTCCGGCTTGTCTATCTCCAGTCTATGCAGACGCAAATCGGCAACAATCAGCGACCACCACGACACCGTGGCAGAAACCGCAGGTAGTTGCAGCGCCGTTCCGCCATCCTTGTCATAGACGACGACATTGCCCAACGATAGATGCGGACGCAAACCGTGCCACGATGCCGCGATGGTTTCTATCGATACCTGGCGTCCTATTGATTTGGTCGCGACTTTTTCGACATCGACACGATAGGTCGATATCTGCGGCAAGACCGCATAACGTAAAGTGAGGAATAGTGCGCAGAAGATAAAGTAAGCGACGACCAGCAACTTGAACGACCAGCCCAGCACATGATGGCTCGCCTTGTTGGCGGCTCGCGCCGATTGTTGAATCGCACGCCAGCAAGACCGCAGCCTATCGGCAGTCAGGGTCTGATCAGGTGAGCGTGGATCTATATGCATCAATCAAAAGGTCGGCAAATCTACTTCGCGTAGAATAAAACAGGCTGGCTGGCAATCGGCTGGCATAAATTTAAATCGGGCTTTAATTCAAAGCCTAACGACAAGAACCCTAGGATACTCCCAAGCCCGTGCCTAACCTATCTTTGACTCCAATTACTGCTTCGCGCTTCTATTCCCGATGGCTCCATGCGGACGAATCCCGCGCAAAAAAGGTTGCCGAAGTTGGCAGATTATCCCTGAACTCGGCCATCTTCGCTGAAATCTTACAAAACGAAACAGACGCCGGCGCCTCTCTGCCGGCAGCAATGCGCCGCCTGCGCAATCTGGTCATTGCGACGCTGATCCAGCGCGACCTGAGCGGCCAGGCCGATCTGGCCGAAGTCGTCGACACGATGACGGCTTTCGGTGATTTTGCAGTGCAGACACATCTGGCGGCCGTCACAACCGAAATGATGACGATACACGGCACGCCTATCGGTGCTGAATCAGGTGAGCAGCAAGAGATGATCGTACTCGGCATGGGTAAGCTGGGTGGTGGCGAACTGAATGTTTCTTCCGACATAGACCTGATCTTCGTTTATTCGGAGGATGGCGAAACCGTCACCACCACGCCCGAACAAAGGCAGTTATCGAATCACGAATTTTTCATCCGGCTGGGCAAGAAACTGATTGCAGCCCTTGCGGAAATTACCGAAGACGGTTTCACCTTTCGCGTCGATATGGCCCTGCGTCCGAACGGCGCGTCGGGCCCGCTGGCCGCCAGCTTCAATATGGTCGAGGAATACCTGATCGTACAAGGCCGCGAATGGGAGCGCTATGCCTGGGTCAAGGCGCGTGCGCTGACCGGCAAGCCAGCAGACATTACAGCACTGGAAAAAATCACGCGCCCCTTCATTTACAGGCGCTATCTCGATTACGGCTCTATCGATGCGATTCGCAATATGCACGCGCAAATCCGTGCTGAAGTCACGCGTCAGGAAGCACGTCATCCTGACCGCAGCAACAACGTCAAACTGGGCCGCGGCGGCATACGCGAAATCGAATTTCTGGCACAAGTACATCAATTGATACGCGGTGGCCGCGACGCCGCCCTGCGCGATCGCTCGACGCGACATACCTTGCACACGCTGGCAGAAAAAGGACTGTTCAAACCGGACGTCGTCGATCAGTTGCAGCATGCTTATACCTTCCTGCGCAATCTCGAACATCGTCTGCAATATCTGGACGATGCGCAAACCCATACCTTCCCTGCGAACGAAGCCGATCAACTGACAATAGCAAAGATGATGGGCTACAACGATGTGCCGGCCCTGTTGGCTGCACTGGAAGAACAGCGCGCGCTGGTTGCCAGGCAGTTCGACGCGATCTTTAGCGACAAGACGAATGACAACGGCTCCGACGACCGTGCAGCCGCGGACCTGAATGCCGTGCTGACCGATACTGATAGCGAACAGGCGATCCAAACCTATTTGACCAGCCTGTCCTTCGACCATGCAGCCGATTCAGCCAAACGTCTGCTGGCGACCTGGCATTCGCCGCGTCTGCAATCGCTGCCGGAAGCCAGTCGCAACAAGCTGGTGGCGCTGGTCAATGCGTCGCTGCCATTGATTACCAAATTGACTGAGGCGCGATCCACGACCCTGGGCCGCCTGCTGGACTTCCTGGAAGCCATTGCGCGCCGCGCCGCCTATCTCGCCTTGCTGACTGAATATCCGCATGCGCTGGAACGCGTGATCCGCATGATCGCGGCCAGCGACTGGGCCGCTAAATATCTGACCCGCCATCCTTTGCTGCTGGATGAATTGCTGGACGATCGCACCTTGAAGGCAGCACCCGACTGGAAAGCCTTTGCGCACGACTGTCGCCAGCGACTGGATGAGACACCCGGCGACACCGAACGACAAATGGACGTCCTGCGCGAAATGCATCACGCGCAATTGATACGACTGCTGGCACAGGATCTGGTGGGCGATATGAGTGTCGAGCGCCTGGCCGATCATTTATCCGAGCTGGCAGACAGGTTGGTGGAAGCGACCATACAAACCATCTGGAAGGGCTTGCCGAAGCGGCATCGTGAAGAGCCGAAGTTCGCCGTCATTGCGTACGGAAAACTGGGCGGCAAAGAACTCGGCTATGCATCTGATCTCGACGTCATTTTCCTCTATGACGATGACGATCAGGAAGCGCCTGCGCTGTATGCCAAACTGGCACAACGCTTCATCACATGGATGACTGCGCATACGCCAGCCGGCATATTGTTCGACGTCGATATCGCACTGCGCCCGGACGGTGCCAGTGGTCTGCTGGTTTCCACCGTTTCTTCGTTCGAAAAGTATCAAACCACCTCGGCCTGGCTTTGGGAACATCAAGCGTTGACACGAGCGCGCTTCTGCGCTGGCGACGCCGAGATCGGCGCACGCTTTGAAGCGATACGCGAAAGCGTATTGCGGCAGAAACGTGATCCGATCGAGCTGAAAAAAGAAGTGCTGGAAATGCGCAAGAAGCTGCACGATGCGCATCCGAACCGTACCGATCTGTTCGATCTGAAGCATGATAACGGCGGCATGATCGATATCGAGTTCATGGTGCAGTTTCTCGTGTTGCGCGATGCTGCGCAGCACCCGCGACTTACTGGCGATATCGGCAATATCGCCCTGCTGAAATTATGCGGAGAACTGGGCTTGATCGATGCAAGCCTTTCGAACACCGTCGCCGACGCGTATAGAACCTTCCGCAAACTGCAGCATCAGATTCGCTTACAAGGCGCCGAGCGGGCAAGGGTTGAAATGGAACGAGTCGAACCGGAAATTGCCGTAGTCACCACCCTGTGGAATGCGATATTTGCGTAACTATTGAGGCAGAGCTTTTGACAACAAGGACGCAAGCAAGACAATATAAATGCGCAAAAGTTATCCCCGTTTTTTGTGCACAGGCCTGTGGATAAGCTGAGTGCAAGCGACATATGTCATTGATCTGAAAGAGAATTAATTTACTGCACAATCTGCGCAAGTTCGACTCTGCCGACGCGCTTGCGCACCCCATCTGCTCGAAATTATCCCCGGCTCAGTTGACAGCATGCGCAAGTTAACCGCATGCCGACTGCATTTTTTTGCTATACAACTGCCGCCCGTACTGCAGACAGAGCTTTCCTTTATTATTTTTTTATCTATATGACCGACGTGTTTGTCGCATCGACAAAACATTTTTTGCAAAGGTGGAAATAAAGCCGCTATCGGCACTTGAATTTTCCAGAACTTAGCGCGACACTAAAGCCACTGCAGAACGTCCTTAGAGACACCAGTAATATGACAAACACTTTCAGCCGAGACAAAGGGAGAGACGTATGTCAATAGAAGCCATAAATCGCGCACCAGCGGATTTGATGCATATCAGAGTCGATCATCAAGACGAACTTCGATATTGGGCAGATCGGTTTGAACGAACGCCACGCGAACTGGAAAATGCAGTGATTAGGGTCGGCGCAAATACAAAAGATGTAGAGCGCTACTTGAAGTTGAAGTCCTACTGCAAATAAGCTTCCCGATGTAAGCCAGACCAGCGGCTCGTCAACCTTTCAAAAATTATCCGATTGAGTCAATCGGATATTTTCAACATAGCCGCAAGCATTCCCAAACCTCCCTTGGATGACATGAACGCCGCAGCGATCATGTCATTTTAGCTGCCTTGCCGATGAACAGGATAGGACCGGTCGGTGTGCCTGTAGGCGAGCCGTTTTCCGGCTCCAGCGTAATTTCAAACAACTGATTAGCCTGCATAGGCGGCAATTTATCCAAAGCCAAGGTGACGGTTTTGCCCGGCTCGACCAAACCTAGAGAAACCGGTTTGTCCCAGCCTTCACCCTTGGTCCAGAACTGCAAGGATTTTTGACCAGGCACGGTGTCCGTACGTAATGGCGTCAAGGTCAAATGTTTATCTGCGCTGGTTTGCACTATCCAGCCCGGCGTACGTTCTTGCGGCTCAACCAGCACCACCATAAAGTTTGGCTCTGACACCGGCGTTGTTGGTCGCATGATCATCACTGCAACCAGCACGGCAGCTGCGGCAAAACCACTCGCGGCCAGTCCACGCCATAAGCGTAAATCACTCCACCATGCCGACCAGCTGGATTGCGCGGTCGCCGATTGGCGACGCAAATCTTTCAGGATGCGCGGCCATAATTGTGAAGACGGTTCCTGCTCTTCCACCAACGACGTCAAGGGTAGTAAACGACGCTCCCACTCTTCCACTGCCGTACGCAATAATGCTTCATTCTGCATGCGTTGCGCGACTTGCTGACGTTGTGCGGCTGACAGCGTGCCGAGCACATATTCACCTGCCAGATGCTGCAATTCGTCGAATGACTCATTCATCCCATGCACTCCCGCAATGCGGCCAAACCACGTTTGACCCACGCCTTCACTGATCCCAGAGGCGCATTCAGGCGTTGCGCAATTTCACTATGACTGCAGCCATCCACATAGGCGCACAAAATACTATTGCGCTTGGCGCCGTCGAGATGGGACAGACAATCCTGCAACTGTCCCAGGCTGGCATTCAATTCAAATTGATCAACGATCAATTCCTCATTCTGTTGCTGCATGTTGTCGATGGCTTCTTCGTCCGCATACACTTCGCGCTCACGATCCCGCAACATGTTCAATGCCTGATGCCGCACCACGCTATAGATCCAACCTCGACCTTCACCACGCGTGGCATCGAAACTGGCAGCTTTATTCCAAATACTGACGAAGGCATCGTGGACTACATCTTCGGCCAAATGCCGCTCACGCACGATGCGTAAAGCCACACCAAGCAGACGCTTGCTGTCTTGCAGATAAATGCGCTTCAACGCATGTTCGTCGCCCAGGGCGCAAGCATGCAAGGCAGCGTTGTAATCAAAGGAGTCTGAGTCGGCAGGCAAAATAGTCTGTCTTTAAAAAATTGGAATGAGTGATACCGATTTATTTCCAATTAATTATATAGGACGCAATCTGCCTGCCAACGTCTTCCTCGCGCTTAATTAAGCTTAATCATTAAACTTGATAATTAAGCTCAAGCAGCTTTCCAGAAAATGTAATCAGCCTGGTATTTGACGATTTCCTTGGTGCCTACATTGCCTGCACCGCAAGCTGTTGCTGGCGCTACGCCGCCCTTGGTCGCTACGCGCTGGATGTATGTCACACCTGTCATTGCGCCGCTACCGGTTGCTGGATTTGCTTTGACTAACTGGAATGGAATGTTGCCTGCACCAGCTGGAGCGACTGCCAACTGAGTAGCCGTCACTTTCGAGCCGTCATTGCTTGCCCATGTTGCTGGTGGGCCGAAATATTTACCAATTGCTTTACCGCTACGATCCGACAACACTGCGTCAGGACCAACGAAAACCCATTCAAACTGGCCAGCCATATCTTTTTTAACGCGGCATTCATAAGTGATATCGCCTGCACCAACAGTTTGCAATGAGACAGTATTACCGGCTGGGACTTGTACAGTTGGTGGCAACGCATCTTGCGAATACATAGGAGTGGTCGAACATGCTGACAACAAAACAGCAGCGGAAGCGAGCGCAACGGCGGAGAGAGTGATTTGCATGATGTTTTCCTTGGTAGTTAAAAAAAGTGATCAGCTGGCGTATCCGGATATCGGAAATTTATGCGCTGATACTAGTACTACCCACCAGATGCGGATTTGGATGCAGTCGATTCAAAATAAATTTAATTATTTTGATTTAGGTGGTTTGCCGGTAAAAGTCAGCGGAAATACTGGTTTAAGGCGGCTTAAGGATTGCCGCAGGGAGATTTGGATTCGCCCCTACCTCTATAAAGGGGCCGAAATCCAGCGCGCACGCAGTATACTTTGGCCTTTTACGGCAATCGCCTCACCGCTAAGGATGTTCCATGAGCGCTTTACCTGCATGTTCCAAATGCAATTCCGAATACACCTATGAAGATAACGACATGTATATCTGCCCGGAATGCGCGCACGAATGGCCAGTTCAGCAAACTGCAGAATCGGCCGAAGAAGGCAGCAAGGTCTATCGCGATTCCGTCGGCACTGTGCTGCAGGATGGCGATACCGTGACGGTGATCAAGGATTTGAAATTAAAAGGATCTGGCGGCACCATCAAGGTCGGCACCAAGGTCAAGAATATCCGCCTAGTAGATAGCGATCATGACATCGACTGCAAGATCGACGGTTTCGGCGCGATGAGCCTGAAAACGGAATTCGTCAAAAAGGTTTGAACCTGCGAGCGTGAGCTTCGTCTATAAAATCTAAGTAGCGATATAAAATCCTACGCAAACCAACGGATCGCAAGCCCATGTTGCCAGCGCCTATTTTTTCTGCAAATGTTGCACTACGCACCGAGTGCCCGCCCGGCACTTGCGTCTGCGATAGAGAAAGTTTGCTGAATGATCCGGCTGGCGATGTGCGCATCCTGCAGTTGACCAAGATGGAAGAGAAGAAGCTGATCTTGCGCATAGAAAGTATTACTTCCTATGCCGACTTGCAGCACATGATCGAACGCATGTACGCGCAACTGGGGATCAGCTTGCAAATCGCACCGGGCTTGAATGAAGTGCGCACCGTACGCGGCTTAAATATCGAATTGCTGGAGCGACCCGGCTTATGCAAGAAAATCCGGCAAACGATACCGGCGGCGATACGTAAGTGCCTGGATAGAAATCCGGAAATCGTCTACGCGATTCTGGATGCGCACGATCTGTTTGGTCGCGATTAAAGATCGTGTATCACAAAAAACAGCCATAAAAAATGCCCCGAATCCGGGGCATTTTTTATTCAAAGCTTTGCAGTTTATTTTGCAGTCATCAACGCCACTGTTGTATCCAACATGCGGTTCGAGAAACCCCATTCATTGTCGTACCACGACGAGACTTTCACCAAACGACCAGACACTTTAGTCAAGGTCGAATCGAAGTTGCTAGATGCAGGATTGTGGTTGAAATCGACCGATACCAAAGGTTCGGTTTGGTAAGTCAAAATACCTTTCATCGCGCCTTCTGAAGCTTCTTTCATGATGGCGTTGATTTCTTCTACCGTGGTATCGCGCTCAGCGATGAAGGACAGATCGACGATCGATACATTGATCGTTGGAACGCGGATCGCGTAACCGTCAAGCTTGCCGTTCAATTCTGGCAAGACCAAACCGACCGCTACTGCAGCGCCGGTTTTGGTTGGGATCATCGATTGCGTAGCCGAACGTGCACGGCGCAAATCTTCGTGCATCACGTCTGTCAGTACTTGATCGTTGGTGTAAGCGTGAACCGTCGTCATCAGACCATTCACCAGACCGATTTTGTCGTTCAATGGTTTGACCAATGGTGCGAGGCAGTTGGTGGTGCACGATGCGTTTGAAATAACGGTATCAGTTGATTTCAATACGCCGTGATTCACGCCGAAGACGATGGTTGCGTCTACATCTTTGCCACCTGGTGCCGAGATGATGACTTTCTTGGCGCCGCCCTTAATATGTGCCGATGCTTTTTCTTTTGTCGTGAAAAAGCCTGTGCATTCGAGCACGACATCAACGTTCAACTCGCCCCAGCCGATTTGCGCCGGATCGCGTTGTGCGAATACGCGGATCTTGTCGCCGTTGACGATCATGTAATCGCCATCGACTTCTACTGTGCCTGGGAACTTGCCATGTGTCGTGTCGTAACGGGTCAAATGGGCATTCGATTGAGCGTTGCCCAGATCGTTGATCGCAACGATTTGAATGTCATTTTTTTTACCGCCTTCGTAATGCGCGCGAAGGATATTGCGGCCGATGCGGCCGTAGCCGTTAATTGCGACACGAATGGTCATCTTTTTCTCCAGAAAAATTCAAAACAACTATAGAAATTTATTCAGCGCATGCCTGCCGCAATGCGGTCAGATCACGCCAGCCGTAACCCGTTTCCATCAGATCCAGCCCGTCCCATGTGAACGGCTGTTCGACTAAAAGTTCAGCACCCATTTGTTCGTAAAACTGACGCGCAGCCTGATTGCCGGCAATCACCCACACCAGCAAACCGGTCGCACCCTGCAATTGCAAAGTACTTGCAATCATCGACAGCAAACGACGACCAACACCACCGCGTTGTGCAATCGGCTTCAGATAAATTGCAGTCAACTCTGCATTCAAATCAAACTTCTCAGGCATCAACAACATGCCCGCTGCAAAACCAACCAGTTCCGTACCAGCTTCCGCGACAAAAACAGCGATCGTCGGCAAGTCGGCATTCAGCACTTGCAACCACATCTCTGTGCTTTCTTCTGCACGCATACCATCGAGATAAGCATCCGGCATGACGCCGCGATAGGTTGTGCGCCAGCTATCGACGCGCAAGGCGGCGATTGCTGCTGCATCATTCGCAGTCGCGCGGCGGAAAGTGATTTCGGTCACGCCAGTGTTTTCTTCACAGCGGCAACGACGTTTTCGACGGTGAAGCCGAAGTGTTTGAACAACACGCCAGCTGGTGCCGATTCGCCAAAGGTATCGATACCAATCACGCCGCCTTCGAGACCAACGTACTTGTACCAGAAGGAGGTAACACCCGCTTCAATCGCCACGCGTGGCACGCCTTTGGTCAACACGCTGGCTTTGTATGCATCGTCTTGACGATCAAATACGTCAGTCGATGGCATCGACACGATGCGTACTGCGACGCCATGCTTTTCCAATTCGTCTGCGGATTTGACTGCGAGCTCGATTTCCGAACCGGTCGCGATCAGGATCGCTTGTGCATTGGCGACGTCACGCAGTACATAGCCGCCGCGTTTGATATTCGCAATTTGTTCTGCTGTACGTTCCTGGAACGGCAAGTTCTGACGCGAGAAAATCAAAGTCGATGGGCCGTTATGACGTTTGACAGCTTGTTCCCACGCGACTGCCGATTCAACGGTATCGCATGGACGCCAGTTATCCAGATTAGGGATCAGACGCAAGCTCGAAACGTGCTCAACAGATTGATGAGTTGGACCATCTTCGCCGAGGCCGATAGAATCGTGCGTGAAGACGAACAGCGAGCGCAGCTTCATCAATGCAGCCATACGCAATGCGTTGCGGCTGTAATCGGAGAAGGTCAGGAAGGTCGCGCCGAATGGAATGTAACCGCCATGCAAGGCGATACCGTTCATGATCGCGCTCATGCCGAATTCGCGCACACCATAGTTGATATGATTGCCGGCGTGGTCGCCGCGCACTGCAACGCATTCTTTCCAGTTGGTCAGATTCGAACCAGTCAAATCAGCCGAGCCACCGAGGAATTCTGGCAAGCCTGGTGCGTACGCTTGAATCGCGTTTTGGCTGGCTTTGCGGGTGGCAATGGTTTCTTTTTTCTCGACGCAAGTTGCGATGTAATCGCTGACCACTTTATCGAAATCACCAGGCAATTCACCACTCATGCGGCGTGTCAGTTCTGACGCTTCTTTAGGGAATTTTGCGGCGTAGGCACTCAACAAAGCATCCCACTCGCCTTGCGATTTGCTGCCTTTGAGTTTTGCATCCCATGCGGTGTAAACATCGGCAGGAATATCAAACGGCGCGCTGGTCCAGCCCATCGCTTCGCGTGATGCTGCGATTTCCTTGTCGCCCAAAGCTGCGCCGTGCACATTGTGCGTGCCCGCCATGTTCGGCGAACCTTTACCAATGACTGTACGGCAGCAGATCAATGTTGGTTTGTCGGACAACTTGGCTTGCGTGATCGCTGCGTCGACTGCGCTGACGTCATGGCCATCCACCGCGCGAATAACATTCCAGCCATAGGCTTCAAAACGCTTAGGCGTATCGTCGGTGAACCAGCCTTCGACGTGACCATCGATAGAGATGCCGTTGTCGTCATACAGCGCGATCAGTTTCGACAGCTTGAGTGTGCCAGCCAGCGAACATGCTTCATGCGAAATGCCTTCCATCAGGCAACCGTCGCCAAGGAACACATAGGTGTGGTGATCGACGACGTTGAAATCCGGCTTGTTAAATTCCGCCGCCAACAATTTCTCAGCCAGCGCCATGCCGACTGCATTGGTGATGCCCTGGCCCAAGGGACCGGTGGTGGTTTCGATACCCGGTGTCACATCCACTTCCGGGTGGCCTGGGGTTTTCGAATGCATCTGGCGGAAGTTACGCAACTCATCCATCGACAGGTCGTAACCGGTCAGATGCAACAAGGCGTAATGCAGCATCGAGCCATGTCCGTTCGACAAGACAAAACGATCGCGGTTGATCCATTTAGGATTAGCCGGATTGTGCGAATAGTGATTCGACCACAAAGCGACGGCGATTTCCGCCATCCCCATCGGCATGCCGGGGTGACCGGAATTGGCCTTTTGTACTGCGTCCATTGCCAGCGCACGGATTGCGTTGGCCATTTGAGTAGTCGGGAGCGTGGAAGTCATGTGATTTAGAGTGATGGCGAGTCGAATGAAGAATAGAATAAATGCAGAATAAAATGCGGCACTAAAGCAAGCTTGCATGCAGCAAAAAGCACTTTGCTGCGAAGCCGCATATTTTACCAGAGTGACGCGGCCAAGGCTAAAATCGAGTACTGGAAATTCCTTTTAATTAAGACAAACCAAGACAAGCAAGGTCACGATCGGCGGAAATTTCATGCCGAATCGACAACAACGGAATACAAATGCCTCGTTTTTATTGCCCACAAGCGCTTGCGCTCGGCACCATCATCACCCTGCCCGACCACGTCGCCCATCACATTCAGGTCATACGCCTGAACACTGGTGATCACATCACACTATTTAATGGTGAAGGCGGCGAATACACCGCGACCATCAGCACGATAGAAAAAAAACGCGTCACCGCCGAAGTCAAACTGTTCGAGCCACGCGAAGTTGAACTACCCTATGCGATAACGCTGGCGCAAGCGTTGCCGGAAGCATCCAAGATGGACTGGATCATTGAAAAGGCAGTTGAGTTAGGGGTGCACGCAATCCAGCCGCTCGCTTCGCAGCGCTGTGTAGTGCGACTTTCCGCCGAACGCGCCGCAAAAAAACTGCAGCACTGGCAAGGCATCGTCGTCGCAGCATCGGAGCAAAGCGGTCGTAATCGTTTAACGACGTTAGCTGAACCGGTCGATTTCAATCAATGGACACATCAGCAGGACCTGCACGTACGCATCATGCTCAGCCCGCGCGCCGAGCAATCGCTGTCCGACTGGGCGCGCCACCATCCACCGCAATCGGTGGCGCTGATGATAGGACCGGAGGGCGGGTTCACAGACAAGGAAGAGAATCTGGCGATTGCACAGGGAGCATTGATGCTGTCTATGGGGCCGCGTGTGTTAAGGACGGAAACGGCAGGAGTCGCTGCGGTGGCTGCGTTGAATGCGGTGTGGGGCGCGATGTAAGGGTGGCGCAAAATCTCACTACATCCGTATAAATAAAAAATAACTATGTCTATTACTATTTTTCCACATATGGTTAGCCGCAAAAGTTTAGTCGGAGATTTTTCTTCCGACGACTACATGGCAATTAAATTATTTAAAGAACGTAGCAAGGAACTCTTTCAAACCAAAAGGAAGTACCCCAACTGGCCAATTAGTAAAACTAGCCGTGTCCATGACTCACTTGTATTTCACGGAAATACTCCAGACATTGATACAGTAAAACTCCTCGCTTTAAATTTTCGCTTCTTTTATGCGACAAAAGAGCTCACTCATTTTGAAACAATAATAAATTCTATTAGAAGACATGCGATTGACGACTGGGCTAAAGGTTATTTAGATCACGTCAAGTCTTCTTATAAAAAAGACATGAGAAGCACTGATGTATCAGGCAATATGGGCCGCCCAACCACCAATCGTGAAATTATTGATTATTGGTTTAATTCTAAGTTTTTTCATTCTGATGTGAGCAAAAATTCAATTTTGCAAGCACTTCATAACGAGATTGGCGAGCACACCTCTCTATTTCAATTAAATCTAGCAATTGCCAAATGTTCAAGTCATATTGCCAGTCTATATGTGGCACTAAATCAATTAGAAGAAGCCCATCCTTACATCTACACACCAAACCATAATTTTGGCTACAAAACGCAATCAGCCGTTTAAGCTAAGCTTTATCTCGCGCGAGTTACCAAAGAAACCAGTCGAAAGCATTTATAATTCAAGGTTTTGCGACGGCTTTACCCGTCAACTCCAGTCTATTCAATGAAGGTATTTCGCGGACTTCCCAATGCTGCTTCCCGTGCGCCGTGCGCGCTGGCGATCGGCAACTTCGACGGTGTGCATAGGGGCCATCAGGCCCTGCTGGCGCGCCTGCGCGAAGTCGCGTCAAAAATAGGCATTGAATCCGCAGTCATGACTTTCGAGCCGCACCCCCGCGAATTTTTTGCTGCACGTGCTGGCGACCCATCAAAGGCACCGACGCGTATAGCCAGTTTGCGCGACAAGTTGCAGTCGCTGGCCAAGGCTGGCGTGGATCGCGTGATCGTCGAACACTTCAACGAACACTTTGCATCCTTGTCTCCGCAGGAATTTGTCGAAAAAATTCTGGTGCAAGGTTTGCATGTCAAATGGTTGATCGTCGGCGAAGACTTTTGCTACGGCTCCAAACGTGCCGGCAATGTTGCCACGCTGATTGAAGCCGGCAAGCAATATGGCTTTCACGTCGAGTCGCAAGCTACCGTAACCAGCAGCGGTACACGCATTTCTTCATCAGCAGTGCGCAGCGCTCTGGCGCAAGGCGACTTTGCACAAGCGGAAGTGTTGCTCGGCCATCCATATGCGATGTCCGGTCATGTGATCCACGGTAAAAAGCTGGGACGTACCATCGGCTTCCCGACCTTGAATCTGCGCGTAGCCCACAAACATCCTGCGCTGTCCGGTATTTATATAGTGCAGGTGCGCGGCTTGGCAGATCAAGCGTTGCCTGGCGTAGCCAGCATAGGCGTGCGCCCAACGGTGGACGATAGCGGCCGCGTTCTGCTGGAAACGCATTTATTCGACTATAACGAGCAATGCTACGGCCGATTGATCAGTGTTGAATTCCTGAAAAAATTGCGCGACGAAGAAAAGTACATCGACTTGCCGACACTGACTGACGCGATCGAACGCGATGCAGTGCAGGCTCGAACCTACTTCAAGCAGATAGCCGACTCGGCGACCTCCGCCACAGACCGAATTTGACGATCGAACGCACTCTTTCAATACCGTTCGTTTGATCCCACTGAATACTTTATAAAAGCAAACCATGTCCGACAACACAAACAAGCCCGAAAACAAAACCGGCAAGCCGAACAAGCCAGATGCCAAACCAGCCAGCAAATATCCGGTCAACATGACCGATACACCTTTCCCTATGCGCGGCGATCTCGCCAAGCGCGAGCCGCAATGGGTCAAGCAATGGCAGGATAAAAAGATTTACGAAAAAATCCGCGAGGCAGCAAAAGGTCGTCCTAAGTTCATCTTGCACGACGGCCCACCGTATGCGAATGGCGATATTCATTTGGGTCACGCGGTCAACAAGATCCTGAAAGACATCGTCGTCAAATCACAAACATTGGCCGGCTTCGATGCGCCGTACGTTCCGGGTTGGGATTGTCACGGCATGCCGATCGAAATCCAGATCGAAAAACTCTATGGCAAAAACCTGCCGACCGCTGACGTCTTGACCAAGGCACGCGCTTACGCGACCGAACAAGTCGAGCGCCAGAAAAAAGATTTCATCCGACTCGGCGTTTTGGGCGAATGGGACAATCCTTACCTGACCATGGCTTATGGCAATGAAGCCGACGAGTTGCGTGCACTCGGCACCTTGCTGGAAAAAGGTTATGTCTATCGCGGCTTGAAGCCAGTCAACTGGTGCTTCGATTGCGGCTCTGCATTGGCAGAAGCGGAAGTGGAATATCAGGACAAGCGCGATCCGGCGATCGATGTCGGCTTCCCGTTTGCGGAACCAACCAAAGTTGCTGCAGCATTTGGCTTGCCTGCACTGCCAACTGAAAATGGTTTTGTCGTGATCTGGACCACGACGCCGTGGACCATTCCATCGAACCAGGCCTTGAACGTACATCCGGAATTGCAGTACGTATTGGTAGAAACATCGCGCGATGAAAAACCATTGTTGCTGATCCTTGCAGCCGATCTGGTCGAGGCTTGTCTGGCACGCTACAAACTCGAAGGTAAGGTCATTGCGACCTGCGCCGGCGCAGCGCTCGAAGGCACACGCTTCAAGCATCCATTGGCATCGCAAGACGCCGGCTACGATCGTACCTCGCCGGTTTATCTGGCCGACTATGTCGCAGCCGATAGCGGTACCGGCATCGTCCACTCTGCTCCTGCCTACGGCATCGAAGATTTTATTTCATGCAAAGCGCACGGCTTGAAAGATGACGAGATCATCACGCCTGTCATGGGCGACGGCAAGTTCGCATCGACGCTGCCCTTGTTTGGCGGCCTGACAATTTGGGAAGCATCGAAACCAATCTGCAGTGCATTGACTGCGGCCGGCGCATTGTTCGAACTGAAAATGTCCGATCACAGTTATATGCATTGCTGGCGTCATAAAACGCCGATCATCTATCGTGCGACTTCGCAATGGTTTGCCGGCATGGATGTGACGCCGAAAGACGGCGGCCCAACCTTGCGCGAAACCGCATTGAAAGGCATTGCCGAAACCAAGTTTTTCCCAGACTGGGGTCAAGCACGCCTGCACGGCATGATCGCGAATCGTCCTGACTGGACGCTGTCGCGTCAACGTCAATGGGGCGTACCTATGGCGTTCATCGTGCACAAGGAAACCGGCGCACTGCATCCGCGTACACCAGAATTGCTGGAACAAATTGCCAAGCTGATCGAGAAAAGCGGCATCGATGCGTGGCTGACACTGGATCTGAAAGATCTACTCGGCGACGAAGCCGCGATGTACCAAAAGAATAAAGACACGCTGGATGTCTGGTTTGATTCGGGCACTACGCATCAAACAGTTCTGCGCGGTTCACACAAGGAACAACTGGCCTTCCCTGCGGACTTGTATCTGGAAGGCTCGGATCAACATCGCGGCTGGTTCCATTCCTCATTGCTGACTTCGTCGATGTTGAACCGCCGTCCGCCATACAAGGCTTTGTTGACGCACGGCTTCACCGTCGATGGCGAAGGCAAGAAGATGTCGAAGTCGCTAGGCAATACGCTGGCACCTCAAAAGATTTCCGACACCTTGGGTGCAGACATTTTGCGTCTGTGGATTGCATCGACCGATTACACCGGCGAGCTGTCTATCTCGGATGAAATCCTGAAACGCGTGACGGAAAGCTATAGACGCATCCGCAACACACTGCGCTTCCTGATGTCGAACACCACCGACTTCAACGCGGCTACCGATCTGGTACCGGTTGCCGATATGCTGGAAATCGATCGCTATGCAATCGCGCAAATGAATGCGCTGCAGGCGGAAATCGTTGCGCATTACAACGTCTATGAATTCCACCCGATCACATCCAAATTGCAGATGTATTGTTCGGAAGATCTGGGCGGTTTCTATCTCGACATCCTGAAAGATCGCCTGTACACCAGCGGCGTCACTTCGCATGGGCGTCGTTCAGCGCAAAGCGCGATCTGGTATTTGACGCAATCATTGTTGCGCTTGATGGCACCTGTGTTGTCATTCACCGCAGAAGAAGCGTGGGTGATTTTCGCCGGCGACAAAGCGGGCGATACGATCTTTACGCAAACGCATTATGAATTGCCTAAGGTTGCGGACGGTGAAGCACTGTTGGCTAAGTACACGGTATTGCGCGATGTACGTAACAACGTCACCAAGCAACTGGAAGAAGTCCGCGTCGCCGGCGGCATCGGTTCATCGCTACAGGCTGAGGTCGCATTGAACGCCAGTGGCGACAAGTTTGCCGCGCTGGAAAGCCTGGAAGACGATTTGAAATTCGTACTGATCACTTCGCATGCCACCGTAACAGAAGTAGCAAGTCCAGAAGCTGAATCTGTCGTCGTCACACCATCAAGCTATCAAAAATGCGAGCGCTGCTGGCACTATCGCGCCGACGTAGGGTCACATGCTGAGCACGAAGGCCTGTGCGGACGTTGCGTAGCCAACCTGTTCGGCAAAGGCGAAGCACGCCGCTTTGCATAACGTAGATCAAAACCTAGTGAAAGAACTGATGACGACACATTCCTCACCGCTTACTGGCATCACACGCTGGCTCGGCATCGCTTTGATACTGGTGATACTTGACCAGATCACCAAGATTGCAGTTACCAGCACTTTTACCTATGGTGAATCGATGCCGGTCACGCCATTTTTCAATCTGGTGCTGGTGTATAACAAGGGAGCTGCCTTTAGTTTCCTCGCCTCGGAATCTGGCTGGCAGCGTCATTTCTTCACCATCGTTGGCCTAGGTACATCTGCCTTCATCATTTATTTGTTGAAGAAAAATCCCGGCCAGCGTTTATTGAGCTGGGCATTGACGTTGATACTCGGCGGCGCCATTGGCAATGTGATTGACCGCGTTTTATACGGCCACGTCATCGATTTTCTGGATGTGTATATCGGCAGCTGGCACTGGCCTGCATTCAATATTGCCGACAGCGCGATTTGCATAGGCGCTGTGCTGTTTGTATATGACGAATTACGGCGCGGCAAAAAACCTGCTTCCAGCACGTGAACTGTTAAACTAGCCCGCGACATCTTTCAGGAGTCACCATGGATCTTGCTGGTAAAAAAATCGTACTGGGATTGACTGGCGGCGTTGCCTGTTACAAGGCTGCCGAATTGACACGCGCGCTGACCAAGGCTGGCGCTGTAGTGCAAATCGTCATGACTGATGCCGCAACGCACTTCATCACACCGGTGACGATGCAAGCCTTGTCGGGCAATCCAGTGGTTACCGATCAATGGGATGCGCGTGTTTCCAATAACATGCCGCATATCGATCTGACCCGCGATGCCGATGCCATCGTGATCGCCCCCTGTTCCGCCGATTTCATTTTCAAGCTTGCGCATGGAGCATGCGACGATTTGCTGTCCACCTTGTGCGTGGCACGTCCCGAAACCTTGCGCTTGCTGGTTGCTCCCGCGATGAATGTCGAGATGTGGCAAAACCCGGCCACCAAACGCAACGTCGCGCAATTGCGCGCAGACCGCATTGCTGTACTCGGCCCTGATGCCGGCGAACAAGCATGTGGCGAAACCGGCATGGGTCGCATGCTGGAACCTGAACAATTACTCGAAGAAATCATCGCCAGCTTTCAGCCGAATCAATTGGTCGGCAAAAGCGTAATGATTACCGCTGGCCCGACTTTCGAACCTATCGATCCGGTACGCGGCATCACCAATCTCTCTTCCGGCAAGATGGGTTATGCAATCGCCCGCGCAGCGCGCGAAGCTGGCGCAGACGTCACGCTGATTTCCGGCCCGACTGCATTGGCCGCGCCGTATGGCGTGCATCGCATCAATGTACAAACCGCAGAGCAAATGCATGATGTCGTGATGTCGCGCGTGAGTTCGCAAGATGTATTCATCGCCGTCGCGGCAGTCGCTGACTGGCGGGTGAAAAATGTCAGCGCACAAAAATTGAAAAAAGGTGCGGATGGCAAAGCACCTGAACTCGAGTTCGAACAAAACACCGATATCCTCGCTGCAGTCGCCGCCTTGGCAAAACATCCGTACTGCGTAGGTTTTGCAGCAGAATCTGAAAACCTGCAGGAATACGGCGAAGCCAAACGCAAGAAGAAAAACATTCCGCTATTGGTTGGCAACATCGGTCATCAAACCTTCGGCCAGGATCAGAATGAACTGGTGCTGTTTGATGAGCAGGGCCACAAGCTGCTGCCACTCGCTGACAAGCAAAAACTGGCGCGCCAGTTGATTAGCGAAATCGCCAACCGTCTCTAATCTAGAAATACTTAATCTGAAGCATCGCTTTGCATTGCTGTTCAAAACCTCTCGACATCCTTTTACATGAAAACAATAGACGTAAAAATTCTCGACCCACGCATGAAAGAGCAATTGCCAGCCTACGCAACCAGCGGCAGCGCCGGCCTCGATCTGCGCGCTTGCATTGATGCGCCTGTCACCATCAAACCGGGCGAGACGCATTTGATCCCTACCGGTCTGGCTATTCACCTTGCCGATCCAGGATACGCAGCGGTCATCTTGCCTCGCAGTGGCATGGGCCATAAGCACGGTATCGTGCTGGGAAATCTGGTAGGTCTGATCGATTCAGATTACCAGGGCCAATTAATGGTCTCGACCTGGAATCGCGGACAAGCAGAATTCACGTTGAATCCTATGGAACGTCTGGCGCAATTAGTCATCGTACCTGTGCTGCAAGTCGGCTTCAATGTGGTGGATGAGTTCGACAGCAGCGACCGTGGTGTCGGCGGTTTCGGCAGCACCGGGAAACACTAAATTTTAGGAGAATGCTTTATGTACGGCCTGCTTCAACCCATTGTCACGCAACTGAAGCGCAAAGCAACATACGTCAAGCCTGCCCGGATTGCCTTACTCCCTATGGCATTTGCATTAACTGCGTGCAGCACAGTTTCGCTCGATACACCGAGAACACCGGTAGCAGTAAGCGCTGCTGAATCTGCCCAATTGCAAACCCTGCGCACGATCACATCGCAACAGGATCGACTGTATCGCATCGCAGCGCCGCTGCTGGTCAGCAATGCCCCGCTGTGCAGGGGCAACGCACGCAATCTGATTGGCTTTAGCGCAAAAAACAAGTATTCATTTTCCGAAGATTACGTAGATGCTGCGCAAGCCTTGGGCTTCACTGAACAATTGCAGGTAACCGGCATACTGAACAACAGCGGTGCTGCACGCGCCGGTATCAAACGTGGCGATATCCTGGCGACTGTCGAAGGTCAGGCTATGCCTGCAGGACCGAATGCCGAACGTCAAGCAGCGGCAATCCTCGGCCCCATGGTCGGTAAACGCAGCAGTATCAAACTTGGCCTGACTCGCGCTGGCAGCAATGTAAACGCTACTGTTCCACTCACTCTGGCTTGCGGTTTCGGTATCGAACTTGGCAATGCGGATAACGTGAATGCGTATGCAGACGGCCGTCGTGTGCTGGTGACACGCGGCATGTTGAATTTTGTACGTAACGATGGCGAACTGGCTTTTGTGATGGCGAAGGAACTGGCGCATAACGCACTCGGTCATCCATCGCAACAGAAGATGAATGCTACCGCAGGCGGCATTATCGACAATCTGATCCGCATTACGCCAGATGCCAGTGCATTGAGCGGCAGCGGTGGTATCCGCCCGATGCCGCAAGAACTGGATGCGGCAGCAGACAAGCTGGCGCTTTATATGTTGGCGCGCGCAGGTTACAGCATTGATGGTGCAGCCGCTTTCTGGCAACGTCTGGCGACCCAATACCCATCCAACGCAGCAAATGCATACACGGCGATTCATCCAGCAACGGCTTACCGTATAGACGCAATCAACAAAGCCAGCGCCGAAATCAAGAACAAAACAGCGGCAAAAAAATCACTGATGCCTTGACATGTTCTTGTACAAGAGCATAGAGGCGCTCAAGTCTCTAAACAAATGCTAACTAAGCGCTGGCGCGCATCGCTTCATCGATATCTGCACGCGACAAATCAGGTGCAAATTGCTGGATGAAATCATACGTATATTGACGCAAATAAGCGCCTCGACGAACAGCAAGGCGTGTCACGTTCTGCGCGAACAAATGCGCGGAATCAATTACTTTCAAACCGTTAGCGCCATCTTTTTGCACCGCCATCGATGCCACGATACCGACACCGAGGCCGAGCGAAACATATTGCTGAATAACGTCTGAATCCATCGCGGTCAATACGATATCAGTCGCAATATTTGCCTGCTTGAAAGCATCGTCGATATGACCGCGACCGGTAAAGCCGAGATCATAGGTAATCAATGGATACTGCGCGAGGTCTTCCAGCGTAATCGGTGTTTTTGCCAACAGCGGGTGGCCGTCCGGCACCACGATGGAGTGATGCCAGCGATAGCATGGAAAAGACACCAAATCTTCGAACTGACTAAGACCTTCCGTCGCAATCCCGATATCGGCCTTGCCCGACAATACCCATTCTGCAATATGTTCCGGTGAACTCTGTTGCAAGGCGATCCGTACTTTAGGGAAGGCAGTGCGAAAACCTTGCACCACTTTCGGCAGCATATAACGTGCTTGCGTATGGGTGGTAGCGACGGCCAAGGTGCCAATTTCCTGACCTGCGTATTCCTGACTCGCACGTTGCAGGTTTTCTGCTTCCAGCAACAATCTGTCGATGATCGTCAAAATACCGCGACCTGGATCAGTCAGACCGGTAAGCCGCTTGCCGTTACGCTCGAAAATATCGACGCCCAACTCTTCTTCCAACTCGCGTATCTGACGGCTGACACCGGGCTGCGATGTGAAAAGCACATTCGCGACCTCAGTCAGGTTATAGCCGCAACGCGCGGTTTCGCGTATCGATCGTAATTGCTGAAAATTCATATCAAAAACCTCTACCCGAAATGCATATCCCGCAGATGCGGAAATACGCGCTGCGGCGCTCGCGGTCAATTCAATCAAGTCAAATCGAATCGTCGACAAACACCTGTAAACGTTTGGGACGCACGATCAGCGTTTCGCCTTCTTTAAACTTCAACTGACTGAAACGCTCATTTGAAATAACGGCTTCAATCAGTTCACCATTGTCATCGCGCGCCAATTCGAGCTGTGCCAAAGGACCGATTGCGTGGGCGCGACGCAACTGCACGACGATGCCTTCTGCGCCGGTAGTGTAACGATCAACTTCCAGATCATGCGGACGCACATAAGCGATGCCTTTGGTATCTTGCGTTTCTGCGTGATCAGGTGCATCGAATGCGATACCTGACGATTGCAGCACGCCTTCATGCACGCGACCATGGAACAAATTAACGTTGCCCAGGAAGCCGAACACAAATGGAGAAGCAGGATTGTTGTACACATCTTTAGGTGCGCCGATCTGTTCTACATTCCCTTTGTTCATCAACACGATTTGATCGGCAACTTCCAGCGCTTCTTCCTGATCATGCGTGACGAAAATACTGGTGACGTGCAAGTCGTCGTGCAGCCTGCGCAACCAGCGGCGCAATTCCTTACGCACTTTTGCATCGAGCGCACCGAACGGCTCATCCAGCAACAACACGCGAGGTTCAACCGCCAGTGCACGAGCCAAAGCAATACGTTGACGCTGACCGCCAGACAATTGCGGTGGATAGCGATCGGCCAGCCAATCAAGCTGCACGAGCTCGAGCAATTTGGTGACTTTTTCCTTGATCACTTGTTCGGAAGGACGTGTCGCACTTGGGCGTACACGCAAACCGAAAGCGATGTTTTCAAACACGGTCATGTGCTTGAACAATGCGTAATGCTGGAACACAAAGCCGACCTGGCGTTCACGAACATGGCGCGCCGATGCGTCTTCGCCGTCGAGCAAAACCTGGCCGTGATCTGGTTGTTCCAGACCGGCGATGATGCGCAACAAGGTGGTCTTGCCGCAACCTGATGGTCCCAACAACGCAGTCAACTCACCGGCTGGAAATTCCAGCGAGACATTGTTCAATGCGGTGAAACTGCCAAACTGCTTGTGTATGTTTTTTACTTCGATACTCATGATCCCTGCTCCCGATACTCTTCGTGTGTGTCCCGCAAACGCCATTCAATGAATGATTTGAGCGCCAGTGTAACCAGTGCCAACAAAGCCAGCAACGATGCTACCGCGAATGCTGCAGAAAATTGATATTCGTTATAAAGAATCTCAACCTGCAGCGGTATGGTATTCGTTTGTCCACGTATGTGCCCGGAGACCACAGATACCGCACCAAACTCACCCATTGCACGGGCATTACACAAAATCACGCCGTACAACAAACCCCATTTGATATTTGGCAAAGTCACGTGCCAGAAAGTCTTCCAGCCAGATGTACCTAATACCAATGCGGCCTCTTCTTCTTCGCTACCCTGCGCTTGCATCAATGGAATCAGCTCACGCGCCACAAATGGAAAAGTTACAAAAATAGTCGCCAGCACTATGCCCGGAACCGCAAACAGGATCTTGATGTTGTGTTCCTGCAGCCAGCCGCCAAACCAGCCTTGGGCACCGAACAGCAAAACGTAAATCAAACCGGAGATCACCGGCGATACCGAGAATGGCAAATCGATCAAGGTCAGCAAGACACTCTTGCCACGGAAATCAAACTTGGCGATACACCATGATGCTGCCACGCCGAATACCAGATTCAGCGGCACTGCAATCGCCGCTGTAATCAGTGTCAGCTTGATCGCAGATATCGCATCCTCCTCAAGAATCGCTGCAATGTAAGCGTCCCAGCCTTTTTTCAACGCTTCTGCAAACACAGCAAGCAGCGGAACAAACAGGAACAAAGTCAGGAACCCCAGCGCGACCACAATCAGCAATGTCCGCACCCATACCGGTTCCAGTGTGGCGGCCGGCACATGCGGTGCAGTACGGGGTCTGGCAGCAACCGCCACATCGATAGACGAAATCACCGCAGCCATATCAAACTTTCTCCGCCTGACCGCGTTTGCGGGTCCAGGCTTGCAATAAATTAATCGTCAGCAGCATCGCAAAAGACACCAGCAACATCACTACCGCAATCGCTGTCGCACCGGCGTAGTCGTATTGTTCTAGTTTGGTCACGATGAACAGCGGCGTAATCTCGGACACCATGGGCATATTGCCAGCGATGAAAATGACCGAACCGTATTCACCCGTTGCACGCGCAAATGCCAACGCAAAACCAGTCAGCAACGCAGGAAAAATCGTAGGAAAAATAACCTTGGCAAAGGTTTGCCAATGACTGGCCCCCAGACTGGCAGCGGCTTCTTCCAGCTCGCGCTCGGCATCTTCCAGCACAGGTTGTATGGTGCGTACGACGAAAGGCAAGCCGATGAAGGTCAAGGCTACAACTACACCTATAGGCGTAAACGCCACTCTGATGCCGACCATTTCCAGATAGCGGCCCAGCCAGCCATTCGGCGCATATAAAGCCGTGAGTGCAATACCGGCAACCGCGGTAGGCAATGCAAATGGCAAATCCACCAATGCATCGATGAATTTTTTGCCGGGGAATGAATAACGCACCAATACCCACGCCACGATGCCACCAAAAATTGCATTGAAGAACGCCGCCAACAAAGAGGCTCCAAACGTCAATTTGTACGACGCGATTACCCGATCGGAAGTCACCGCCGCAATAAACGCATCCCAACTCATCGTGAACGTCTTTAAAAAGACGGCTGACAAGGGAATCAGAACGATCAGGCTCAGATAAAAGATCGTGAATCCAAGCGATAAATGAAACCCTGGAAGTACGCGGGATGCCTTTAGTTTCCGGGTAGGAACAGGAATAGCAGCGGCAGACATAAGCTCTCTTTATTACGAATATAACTAATAAGCCGCAATAATTACACTCAGCAGTTATAAGGAGAACGAATCTTTTTGCATTTTGTTAGAAGGAAAACGTATATCGAATTGTTTTCCGTCAAATGACACAGAAGTTGAGATTCTTGCCGTAGAAGGTGAGATTCTTGCCAGATCGGTTGAGCCTGTGAAGCCATAAAACAGCTCTCATTGATCATCCTGAACGCTTTGGCATTGATCAAAACGATGGGGGCACTCTCGAATGCCGTCAGACGGCATTCATAATCCAAAAAATCTTATTCTTTCACTCGCATTCGTTTGGTGTAGAAGCATCCCCAAGCCAATCCGATGATAGCAGCAGCAAGCGATGCGAGCAGTATCCCCATCTTCGCTGCGCCGAGTAAATTTTCATCAGTGAATGCCAGCGTCGCAATGAAGATAGACATCGTAAAGCCAATCCCTGCCAGTAATCCGACCACGGTAACGCCAGGCCATGTGACGCCGTGCGGAAGTCTGCACCAGCCTGCGCGTACGACCAACCAACTTGCACCGATAATCCCTAATGGTTTTCCCAATACCAAGGCGACAAACACGCCCAACATGATGGTTTGCGATCCATCCATGGAGAGGTTAATGCCATCGAGACTTACTCCCGCGTTTGCCAGGGCAAACAAGGGCATGACACCGTAGGCAACCCATGGATGGAGCGCCATTTGTACGCGGCTGACTGGCGGAATGAGGTTTCGTTGTGCAAGTCGCAGTTCTTTGAGGGACTGGGTCATGTGATTTGGGGTGGTATCCGGTTTCGCAGAGTGTGCCCATAGATCGCTCACAGCACGTGTCGCCACGTCTAGTGGCTGTTCGCGCGTGCGGCCCGGCAGCACCGGCGTCATCAATCCAAGCACCACACCGGCCAAGGTAGGGTGTGCGCCGGATTGAAGAAGGCCGATCCAAAGCACGATGGCAGGCACGATATAGGCATAAGCAGAGCCTATACCCATGCGCTGCATGGCCAGCACCATGAGGATACCGACGGCAGCCACAAGCAGTCCACCGTACTCCAGCCCGCCGGAATAAAAGATGGCGATGATAAGAACGGCAACGATGTCGTCAATGATTGCCAGCGCCAACAGAAAAATACGCACGTTCCCGGGGATAGAGCGACCCAGCAACGCAAGAACACCTAATGCGAATGCAATATCGGTAGCTGTCGGTACGGCCCAGCCTCTGGACTGCGCGCCATCAAAGTTGAACGCCAAATAGATCAGCGCAGGAACAGCAACACCGCCAACCGCTGCCGCCAATGGTAATGCAGCCAGACGCACACTTGCGAGCGCACCTTCATGAATTTCGCGCCGAATTTCCATGCCGACGACTAAAAAAAACACCGTCATCAAGGCGTCGTTAACCCAGAAATGCAGTGATTGCGAGAAGATAAACTGGCCGAAGCCGATAGAAACCGACGTATGCCACAGTGAGTGATAACTATCGGCGACGGGCGAATTTGCCCACACGATGGCGATTGCTGCGGCGAGCAATAACACGATACCGCTGACGGCTTCGATATGGAGGAAACGTTCAAGAGTATGGAGGGCGCGCTCAGTCAAAATCTGCGCGCGCGGCAAAGATTGCCGTGACGGGTGTTGGTTCATGGTCGCTAATATCCCGCGCGGCGGCCCGACCATCGCATAACCTGTAACGTTGCGACATGCAGCGTTACACCCGTCTCGATCTTACCTCAGCAATCCGATCCATGCAATTGCGGACCTTGTTGTCACCGGATTCAGTGCCCTATCTGCGCGGCACCTTCGCTCCCGCTCTTGTCATGGGTCGCAAATTTTTCAACCATCGTTGCACTTGCCCGATTCAGTCCGGAGACGATGACTTCAATGCCATTGCGCCGGAATTTATGCACGACACGATCAAGGGCATCAACGGCCGTGATATCCCAGAAGTGAGCATGCGACAAATCAAGGTGGACAGAAGAGACATCGCTTTCCTTGAAATCAAATTCTGAAACAAGCGCTTCGGACGACGCAAAAAATACCTGGCCACGAACGAAGTATCGGCGAGTCTTTTGCTCGGTGTCCAATGTGGATTCGACAACCAGTACATTGCGCACCTTGGATGCGAAAAATATGGCACTCAGCAGGACGCCAGTTCCGACGCCAATTGCAAGATTATGCGTAGCAACAACCACAATCACAGTCACCACCATCACAACAGATGAACTGGTCGGATGTTCGACGACATTCTTGAAGGAGCGCCAACTAAATGTGCTGATCGAAACCATGATCATCACAGCGACCAGTGCTGCCATTGGAATTTGCTTGACCCAGGGTCCGAGAAAAACCACTAGAACTAACAGGAAAGCACCCGCAACGAAGGTAGACAAGCGTCCGCGTCCGCCCGATTTTACGTTGATGATGGATTGACCGATCATCGCGCAACCCGGCATGCCACCAATAAAACCTGCAACGATATTGGCAATGCCTTGACCGCGGCATTCACGGTTCTTGTCGCTTGGCGTGTCGGTAAGATCATCAACAATTGCAGCCGTCATCAATGATTCAAGCAAGCCGACAATTGCAATTGCGATTGAATAAGGGAAGATGATTTGCAAGGTTTCAAAAGTCAGCGGAACACCCGGAAAAGCGAAACCGGGCAGGCTATCCGGGAACGCTCCCATGTCGCCCACCGTTCGCACCGGAATATCGAAGGCGATCGCGATAATAGTAAGGACAACAATGCACACAAGAGGCGAAGGCACTACCTTGGTCAATCGAGGCAGCAGGTAAATAATTGCCAAGCCGCTGGCAACCATGGCGAATACAGCCACAGGAGCATTATTCAATTCAGGCAGTTGAGCCAGAAATATCAGAATCGCAAGTGCATTCACGAAACCGGTAATGACAGAACGAGAGACGAAGCGCATCAATGCGCCCAGCTTTGCAAAGCCTGCGACAATCTGCAGTGCGCCTGCCAGCACACCCGCAGCAAACAAATACTGGACGCCATGATCTTTTACGAGAGCGACAACCAACAAGGCTATCGCGCCTGTTGCAGCAGAAATCATCGCTGGACGCCCACCTGCAATAGCAGAAACGACTGCAATCACAAACGCAGCGTAGAGCCCCACCTTGGGATCAACGCCTGCGATAACGGAAAAGGCCAGCGCTTCAGGAATAAGTGCCAGGGCAACGACCAGCCCAGCCAGCAGGTCGCCACGGATGTTTGAGAACCATTCTTCGCGCAGTGTGTGAGTTTTAATCATGATGATAGATTTTGATGTGTGTTGAAACGACTACGCATTGCGCAATAAAGCGCAGACGATGAATATTTATAAGCAGGTCAAGCGTATAGGGATGGCACAAATTTCAACTGCATCATATGCAATCGAATTGAGACTTGGTGAGTATGTGAACGTGATAGATATGGCACGCTCGCGAACCTTCAACTTGAAGCCGTAGATGTTTAACGGTAGGAAGGTTCAGAGAAATCTACATTGGTGTGCGATTGGGAAAATTGAAAGAATGCGTGGACTGAAAACTGCCAGCAGCCAGTATCGTAAACGATGATGAGTCAAAATGCAAAATTCAAAACCTGAATACGTGTACCAGCCTCGTCTGCCTTCATGCCCGGACATAAACAGGACTACTGCATTGAAGATGTAGAGTGCTAGCAAAACAATACTCATCCAACTGCCAATGCGGAAGACTCTGGATACAGGGCAGTAGGTCAATGCAACGACAACCGCTCCGCTCATGAAGGAGCACGCAAGTGTTGACACCATCTGCAGCGAAGACACCTGCTCGTACCCGGTGCCTGGCTGGTAGCCGGGCTGTTCACCTGGATCGATTAGAACAATCAATATACGAAACGAATTTTACAATTTTTGTAAGCGCAGAAAAATCGGGGTACGGAGTGTGCGGCAACTTGATGTGCGACATGCATCGACAATATCCGTCGCCATCGTCACGCGTGTCAATTCGATGCGAAAATCAACTACACGTTCTATGAAAAGGTCGTTGGCAGTCAACCAGGTAATCGATATGAAAAAAAATCGTCCGACCATCCATCAGATCGAAATACGGGTAGCGAAAGTTCCGCAACTCTTCAACTCGATGGATCCCACCCCTTTTCATCATCGCGATCTGGATATAAATGCGGAAAGATTCCTGGAAAGTTGGGCGTTAGAATTTCCGCAGGATAGCCACTTTCGTATCATCGTACATATTGAAGAGATGGCGCCAGAAGACCCCACTGAGCTAGTCGAAACGGCTATACAGAATCACTTCGAATACAAGACCATCCTCGCCAGACGCAACTTGAGGCTGCTGCTGGTCGAGGGGCGCACCAGCATGTTGATCGGGCTCTGTTTTCTGGGGCTATGCCTGCTTGGCGCAGATCTTTTGTCTGTTTTTGCAAACAATACTTTCCTCAAGATACTCAAGGAAAGTCTACTTATAGGCGGTTGGGTTGCCATGTGGCGTCCGATGCAGATGGTTCTTTATGATTGGTGGCCCATTGTTCGAAGAATCAGAATCTATCAAAATTTAAGCCACGCAATTGTGCAAGTAAAATCAGCGAAAACTTAGAAAAAATAGCTAATTACATTGCGAACATTTTGCTGTCGTTTATGGTCCCTCGTTGATCCGACATTTATTCTCTACGACGGATGATGGCCATGGTCATTTGACTATAGTTACCGGGACATGCGCCAATTGAATAACCTTGGTTGTCACCGAGCCGAGCACTAGCCCGCTTATCTGACTTAATCCGCGACTTCCCATGATGATGGCGTCGCAATGCGCTTCGTGTGCGTACTGCGCAATTTCGCTGGCTGGTGAGCCAGTGCGATGGTGAGCCTGACAGGGTACGCCGTCGGCATCAAAAACTTGCTTGGCTGATTGTAAAATCCGATTAGCGTCTGCTGTATGCAAACGCTCAATTTCCTGGACGGACAAAATAGCATGTTCTCTCACCAGTGAGGGTTCCTGAACATTCAGTAGTACAACTTGAACATCGGAAATTTCCTTGGCCAACGCAAGTGCATAGTGCACGGCTCTCAATGCATTGATCGAGCCATCACAGGGGATAAGTAATTTTCGCATTTATTTTCCGTCACAAAGTGAAATTCGCTACGGCTTGGAATTATCTGAAAATGGTGTGATAGCAGGTGCTGGTTCATCCTTGCTTGAATTGTACTTAATCTGTCCACCTGATTTAGACTAGTCGGTGGCCGCCCTCTGCATTCGCGGACGCATGTTATAAGCCACTTTCATCTATTTGCGGCGCCTGTCAATTAAATCGCAACGTATAGCAAACAGCTGGCTACATGGTTACTGTGATGTGCGCATAAATGCCTAATTTAATACGAATATTCATACCGGATGTTTTATACACCGCTCTTTTTAATTGAAAATAATCAAGACATTGATCTGGCTCAGTGTTTCGAACAGTAAATTTAATAGGATGCAAGTATTCCTTGTCATCACGATCTGCTTCCTATGCTTATTCCAGAACGCCCTTCCATCATCTTGTTAGCGAAGGTCTTCGTTGCTTCAGTCTGCTTTATCTTGATGATGGCAGTACTGTGGAACGTGTGGTGGACAAGACAGGAGAAATTGAAAGAAGCGACAGTGGTCACTTTCAATATGTCCCGTGCGTTGGCTCAGCACGCCGAGGACACATTCAAGGAAGCCAATAGCGTGATGATCAGCCTGATGGAAATACTGGATCACGATGGGAAAGACCCGGTGGCCTTGGCGAGGATAGAACGCTTGATGGCTGTTCAGGTAAGGGAATTATCGCAACTGAATGGATTAATCATTACCGATAAGAATGGCGACTGGCTGGCCAATTCTGCTCAATTGCCGAATCCAGGCAGAAGCAGCAAAGACAGTACCTATTTTTCCTACCATCAATCTCATGAGAGTTTGCGGGCTTACATTGATGGGCCGACTAGAAACAGAGAAACCAGTGATCTGATTTTGACTATATCCAAGCGAATTAATCAAGCGGATGGAAGCTTCGACGGCATCATGATTGCCGCGATCGATTTGCAATACTTTAGCGCGTTCTACAATAATTTCGATGTGGGAAATGATGGGGCCTTGATGCTGGCGATGAACAATGGGCGCGTGCTTGTCGACCATGCCATTACTGGCAAAAACAGACAAGGTGGAAGCATGGAGCCAAATCACATCGCGCAGACCTATTTCGAAATTGGTCAAATAGAACCCGCGAAAATAGAAAGTATTCATTACCTGAACAATTATCCTATCTTCGTTGCCGTGGCCTTGTCAGCGGACGAAGTCCTGGCCGATTGGATAACGGCTGCCATATTTCACGTGCTTGCCTTGATCGTACTGATATCGTTAGTCACCGCATTTGGCATGAAACTTACCAAAGAGATTCGACTGCGCGTAGATGCCGAAACAAAAGCGAATGAGGAAAAGCTGCATATCGAATCGCTGAATCGGATGCTAAACGATCTGGCAATGCAAGACGAACTGACCGGTCTGGCAAATCGTCGCTGCTTTAATGAGGAAATTATCAAAGAACTGCGTCGGGCAGCCAGGAAACATGAACCTTTTTCACTGATCATGTTGGATGTGGATCATTTCAAGGGCTATAACGACACCTATGGACATCTGGCGGGAGATGAATGCCTGCGAAAAATTGCCGCAACCGTTAGATCCATGGAGAGTCGGCAAGGGGATCTCGCCGCGCGCTACGGCGGCGAAGAGATTGTCGTCATGCTGCCGAATTGCGATCGCAAGAACGCAATCGCAATTGCAGAAACGATACTTCAGAAGATTCGATTGCTGGCAATTTCGCATGCCGCTAATCCAATCGGCATCGTGACAGTCAGCGCCGGGGTCGGCGTGCTGGAATCGGTGGACCAGTCCGACAGTCCGAATAAAATTATCGCCAAGGCAGACAAAGCGCTTTATATAGCGAAGTCTGACGGTAGAAACTGTATAGCGGCATGCTGATTTTTTCTGGAAAATCCAGTTCGACGCTGCCGAATTTTCTGTAAAAAATCTGGGCAGGCCAGCCCTCAATCCGCAGCATAGCCGACTGATTGAGTCACGATGATCTGTTTATTCGGCCGCAAATTCATCGCTTTCGCCAATTCAGGACGATCCAGCAAGCCACGCACTACAGTCGCCAGACCCGCCGCAGCACAAAACAGATAAACGTTTTGACTAATAAAGCCGGTATCCAGAGCGGCATAGAATGCTTGCTCGTCCATCTCACCCTCTTCCATTTTGGCAAGATCGGCTACATAGATCAGATTCACCGGCACATGCGGGACGAAATCCTGCGTTCCGGTTTTAGCGCGCAAGTCTTTTTCCTGCAATAAGTGCAGTGTAAAAGTGTGAGGATCAAACAGATACAGACCTTGCTCCATCGCGACATAGACATCGATCTCTTGCCAATTTCTAGCCGATGGATTGGTACGGTGCGCTTCTTCCGGTCGATTGATGCCGCACGCTGACCATAGCAAATGCGACAGCGTTTCAAGGCTGAGATGACGATCGCTGAAGTCGCGTATGGTCTTGCGTTTCAGTAATATCTGCAGCAGCGGCACTGTCAGATCCTCCACATCGCGGTCAATAGACAGGAGTGGGGTTGTAAGCGTTATCGTGTTAACGGCGGTAATTGGAAGTTGACTAGTCATGATCTCTAATTCCAGTGAGTTGATTCGAACGACAGTGAAAGAATACCAACCATGCCTGTCCATTATCAGGCACATGATCCGCCAGCTTTCCGTCTGAATGCAACGATGCGCAGTGAAAGCTTGTTGATACAAATCAACGCTGGATGGATAGCAAATAATACGTTTCGCGGATTGCTATTTGTATGGCTGCAAACACTACGTCCATACCAGATTTCTATACAGCATCTTGCATGTCATTAGAGTCTAATGTGCGCATGCCACTGGTATGCGCCGCCCTTTTCGTATTGGCGGGCGTGATCAGCAACACAGGTAGTGGTGACACCCGCGCCACACGCTCGGCATCACTACCCATCAGTATGCGGTCAATACCGCGCCTACCATGTGTGCCGAGCACGATCAAGTCTGCACCGCAGTCCACCGCATGTTCGACAATAATGTCGGATACATGAGCACCGGTACTTTCACACAATTCAGTATCGACAAGTATGCCCTGGGCTTCCAGCTCGCTACGCGTGCGCTGGAGCAGTTGTCTCGCCGCTGCCAAAACTTGCGGACGCGTTTGACTAAGGTAGGAATGGGGAGTTTGGTAGCCATAGACGTGCTCACCCATGTCTACTATGTGCAATAGTCGGACTCGCGCAGCACAAAGTTTTGCGAACGCACTCGCTTCAGTCACTGCGCGCTCAGAGGTCTTGCTGCCATCAATCGGTACCAAAATATACTGATACATAAAATAGCCTCCTTCATTGAGCGCAATACCGACTGTCATAGTTTGGGCTTCTATGGGTACGAATATTATTGCGATACCTATTCCGCCCACAACGTACGGTCGACATGCAACGTATCGCCCCCGATCAAATACGGCTCCGGGTCATTTACAGATACACGGTCCGGCGACAATACCCACACCACCCGATCCATGCTTTGCAGCGCTTCATATACGGCATAGATCTAGCCATGACCGTTACACCGGCTAGCCGCATCTTCATGATCTGAAATAGGCTGTCATGCAAGCGCTGGCTAGCTGACCGTCTGAGCCCATGATCAAGACTTCTACCAGTGCATTACTTGATGCATGTCAAACGGCAGTGAAGTTGGCGGGACATATTGCCGCGACGGCCTATAGTGAAGCGATCATTAATGTGATCGGCACGAAAGGGGAAATCCAATGTGCAGTTCTGATATGGAAGCCTGCTGTATAGGACAGACCCGCAACTCGTGTAAGGAGAACGCCATGAAGAATGCATCCTTTCTGCTGCTGACCTTAGGCATCTGCCTGGCGTATGCCGCCGACGAATCGATGATCCAGCTAAAACAGGGGCAAGGCGTACAAGCAGCCAGGAACAATTGCGCGACCTGCGATAGTCTGGAATATATAGAAATGAAATCGCCCTTCCTTGATACCAAGGGATGGCAAGCCGAAATCGGCAGGATGATTAGTGTCTCTCACGCGCCGATCACCAAGAATGATGCGGCAACCATTGCCGATTTTCTCATTCACCAATACGACGCCGAGCCACTCATTGCAGAAAGGAACAGCACGCACTGACACGGCAGTTCGCCATCGCGGTCTGCGATCAGACGGAATGAAGAGCGCATGCCCTTACTGTTTAACACGCTACCCAAACCATGCAGTCAATCAAATCAGGAGTCAGTACGATGCAAACGACAATGCCAGCAAAGCGCTTTAAAAACCGGGCTGATGCCGGGCTGATGCTGGCGGAACGACTTGCTGCATACGGCGGACGCCGCGATGTCATCGTACTGGCTTTGCCGCGTGGCGGCGTACCAGTTGGCTTTGCGATTGCGCGCGCGTTGCATGCGCCGCTCGATATTTTGCTGGTGCGCAAGTTGGGAGTTCCCGGTCATGAAGAATATGCGATGGGTTCGGTTGCCGCAGGTGGCGTATGCATATTGCGGGATGATGTCATCAAGCAACTGAATATTCCGCAATCGGCGATTGACGCACTGATCGCCCGCAAGCAGGAAGAGCTGGCATGGCGCGAAAAAATGTATCGCAGCCATCGTCCGCCTGCGGATTTGAAAGATCGGATCGTGATCGTGGTCGATGACGGTTTGGCCACAGGTGCGACGATGGCCGCGGCTCTGCAGATAGTGCAAGCGGCAGCGCCGGCACGAATCATCGTCGCCGTGCCGGTAGCCGCACAGGATTCGGTGCGGCAAATTCAGCAGCAGGTGGATGACTTGGTCTGCCTGCTAACCCCGGAATTTTTCCATGCAGTTAGCTTGTGGTACGAAAATTTCGGACAAACCAGCGACGACGAAGTCATACAACTACTCAACGAAGCGTCACGCTTGCAGGCACTAAATGTGCCCGCATCACAGATCGGTGCTGTTTGAACACCAACGGATGGGAGGGATGTGCGATGCAATCATTACAAAAGGAATTGATCGATGTCGAAACCGATGGTGTTTCACTCGAGGGCATGCTGACCATCCCAGATGGTGCGGCCGGCATGGTCCTGTTTGCCCATGGCAGCGGCAGCAGTCGCCTAAGTCCGCGCAACAACTATGTCGCCGATTATTTGCAACAGTTTCGCATGGGTACCCTTCTGATCGACCTGCTGACACCACACGAAGACAGCAATCTATCCAGCCGCTTTGACATCAGCCTGCTGAGTCGGCGTCTGAATGCAGCCTGTGACTGGCTGCAGGCAAGCGAGGCTACTGCTCATCTGCCGGTCGGTCTTTTTGGTGCCAGCACCGGAGCCGCCGCCGCCTTGCAGGTCGCCGCCATGCGCGGGGACGGCATCGTTGCCACTGTTTCGCGCGGTGGGCGCCCCGATCTGGCAGGTCGCAGCGCGCTGCGCATGGTGAGTACACCGACGCTGTTAATCGTCGGCGGCCATGACGACATCGTGATCGAACTTAATCGCCAGACTTATGCACTCTTGCGTTGCGAAAAGCGACTCGAAATTGTTCGCGGAGCGACGCATCTGTTCGAAGAAACCGGCGCACTGGAACAGGTAGCCGCACTTGCCGCCGACTGGTTCGGGCTGCATCTGATCGGTCCTAAAGCCGTCACAGCCAAGACCTAGCGCATGTCCGCTATGGGGAAAGGCAGCGCAATGACAAGCACAGAATCAATAGTCCGCTGAGCCCGAATTCTGCGCTGCTAGGTCGTGATTTGATTGGGTCACACAAATGCACATCCGGATATTTCGCGCGAGCGTGATGTGGCAGCGGCGCTGCATACATTAAAAAAATTAATCAGCGACGCAAATTTTCATTAAAAATTTTAAAGAATTACACCGCTTGAAATACACAGCAACGCATCTATATTTTTCTCAGCGGGCGCTCTATTGAGGCTCGCCTCAACCTTATCGCTTGTACTTTGAAAGGATATAGCCATGCGTACCTATGACTTTTCACCTCTGTATCGTTCTGCTATCGGCTTCGATCGTTTGGCGCAATTTTTTGACGATGCACAACGCACCGAATCAAGCTATCCGCCCTATAACATCGAACTGGTAAATGAAGATAAATATCGCATCACGATGGCTGTCGCCGGATTTGACCGTAGCGAAATAGAAATCGTGACCGAAGGCGACACACTCAAAATTACCGGCCGCAAGGCACGCGAAGAAACGCCCCGTAACTTCTTGCATCGCGGCATCGCTTCTCGCGATTTCGAGCATAGCTTCCAGTTAGCCGAACATGTACATATCGTGAGTGCAAAACTGGATAACGGACTATTGAATATAGAACTGGCACGTGAAATCCCCGAAGCACTGAAACCTCGCAAGATATTGATTGATGGCGTCGGCGAGAACGTGCAGAAACTGGTCGCTTGAAGACGGCAACTGACATAACGCGGGCAAAATTGTCCGCGTTTTTTATTGTCGAAAGAATGAAGGAGTCGTGACCAAAGGAAAAATTTTAATCCATCGCCCATTTTGAGATATTGAGCACTGCGCTGAACAGGGCTTGAGGATCATGAAAAATAATTTTGAGCTTGATTAAAGACGGCTTGTAGTGCGCCTTATCGGATTGGCAACTGTGATCCGCAAATTCGGCATACTGACTTCATGCTGAGACACAAAGGTTGTATAAATCCATATTTGCATTACCTTAATGAAATGAAACCGGACCACGATAATCTGTGCATTAGCGTACTCGAGTCCACGCATCGTGCGTCCATCTTAACGCTGGATGCATCGCATCATATCCTTCGTCTATCGAATGTCGAGTGCACATAAGCACTAGGCCGAGCGAGCTCCGCAAGATAGGTTTTATGCTGGCAGACACTGCAAAAAAAGTAGGCCCCCATAAGATCGCATAAGCATGCCGTCATTGCTTTTGAATTGATATGCATACACAGCGCGTTTTGACATTGGTATGACATGGCGATCTCCGGATCTGGAATGAATTTCCATTTTGTACCGATAGAATCGAATGTCAGCTTTCACCATAGACTGTTACAAACTAGGTGATTCATGAACATATGGCAAGTGTGTTGCTTCCGTAGTTGTCGCAAGTTCAATAACCAGCATGGGAGTTCAAAATTAAATCACGACGCACTTCGCAAAGCGAAAAATAGATTCGAATAGTAAAGCCATATCATCGAGAACAAGGTGTGCAGCTACTATTGAATTATGATGGACGCCTGCAGCTCGCAATGCATATGATTCATACACAATGACGAAAAAGATACTAATCGCGTTAACACTGAGTGCTTGCATATCCATGTCACATGCAGCAGGCGATGTCATCGCAGGCAAGGTGGCCTTTGCAAAATGTGCAAATTGTCATCAAGTCGGCCCGTCCGCGCGCGGTGCATTCGGCCCGCAACTCAATGCAATTTTCGGCAGGCAAGCGGGTACCAGCAAGGATTTCAAGTATTCGATGGCAATGATCAATTCGCGCATCGTGTGGTCGGAAGCCAGCTTGCGCGCCTTTATCAAATCGCCGAATGATGTCGTACCTGGCAATAAAATGCGTTTCTACGGAATCAGCAATGAAAAACAGATTGCGGATCTGATTGCTTATTTGCGCAAGTTTGAATGAAGCCGAAAATGGAGTAATCAGCCACATTTACCGCTCACCATTTTTTGCAATGGCTTTCTTTAAAAAGCTTTTACGTAGAGTGATATACGGCCCGCTCCATCAGCCAGGTACAGTCGGATTGAGATGCTCATGCGTTGCGGTTTGATTTCAGCATGTATCGTCATCAAGCAGCCAACGTTGTATACAACAACCAATACCGGTTAGTGTTGCTGGCAGGACGTTTGCCAGTACTCTTCGCATCCGTCGTACCGCTGGGACAAGCGGCAGACGGGGTCAGATAGCGTGCAAGAATCATCTAGCAAGGCCAGACCAACCAGATACTGTTCAAGGCCTGCTCTCAGGTCAAACTATTTCCTGCCTGGTTGATAGATTTGATCGAACACGCCGCCATCAGAGAAATGTTTCTTCTGTGCCGCTGCCCAGCCACCAACATCTGCAATCGTGTACAGCTTCAACTTTGGAAATTGACCTGCATATTTTTTCGCGACTTTTTCATCGATAGGACGATAGTAGTTTTGCGCTGCGATTTCCTGGCCTTCAGGCGAGTACAGATATTGCAGGTAAGCTTCAGCTACCTTGCGTGTGCCGCGACGATCAACCACTTTATCGACAACAGCGACTGGTGGTTCAGCCAGGATGCTCGATGAAGGCGCTACGATTTCAACTTTGTCCGGGCCTAGTTCTTTGATCGCCAGGATTGCTTCGTTTTCCCAAGCCAGCAAGACGTCGCCGATACCGCGCTCAACGAAAGTAGTGGTTGATCCGCGTGCGCCCGAATCAAGAACCGGTACGTTTTTGTACAGTTTGGAGATGAACTCGGTAGCTGTCGCTTCGGTGCCGCCTGGTTGTTTCAATGCATACAACCATGCTGCCAAATGATTCCAGCGAGCGCCGCCCGATGTTTTTGGATTTGGTGTGATGACGGCTACGCCTCGCTTGACCAAGTCATTCCAGTCCTTGATGCCTTTAGGGTTACCTTTGCGGACCAGGAATACGATGGTCGATGTGTAAGGCGAGCTGTTGTGCGGCAAACGTTTTTGCCAATCCTTGTTTAGCAAACCATCTGCGGCAATCGCGTCAATGTCATAGGCCAGAGCCAGCGTGACGACGTCCGCTTCCAGACCATCGATAACTGCACGCCCTTGTTTGCCGGAACCGCCATGCGATGTCTTGGCTTTGAGATCGTCACCGGTTTTTGCTTTCCAGTCTTTGGCGAAAGCCTTGTTGAAATCCTGATACAGTTCGCGCGTTGGATCATAAGAGACATTCAACAACGATACTTCTGCTGCATGAACAGCTGGTGCAATCAATGCGATTGCGAAGGCGGTGCCTATCAATTTTTTGAGCAACATTTAATTTTCCCCTTGGGCATTTCGTTTCTGAGGGTTGAAGATTAAATTGCTGCCCAAGAAAGCGACACGAATTGTTTCATCCTTCCTTATGCGTTTTACGCATAAGGATTTTTTATAACGCATTCATTAATCTGTTGCGTCATGAAAAATTGTTGAAGGCATGCATGCGTATAAGCTAATGCGCAGAGTAGAAGCCAGATACGGATGCGTCCACCTCGCTGCATGGAATCGACTGCATGCAGCGCTGAATTGTAGTGGGCACCACAAGCAAAGATGCGTGTGGTGCTTGTATAAGCATTTGCTATTAGCTTATCCCAACACCATTAATCGCTGCACCGGCTTCAATGACCGCGCATCACGTGCCGGCAAACAATGGCCACAAGATCACCAGCCAGGTTGCCGCAGCCAGCATCAATGTCAACAGTACGGCGGCACTGCCAAAATCTTTGGCATTTTTCGATAAGGGATTTCTCTCCAGCGAGACGCGATCCACAACAGCTTCGATTGCCGAGTTGATCAGTTCAACTATCAAGACCAGTACGAACACAGCGATCAGCAATAACTTCTGCCATGCAGCGACAGGCAGTAGCAAAGCCACGATGGTCGCCATCGCAACGACGACCAATTCCTGGCGAAATGCGTGTTCGTTGCGCCATGCCGATTTAAAACCGGCCATCGAATAACCGAAGGCCGAAAAAATGCGTTTCAAGCCGCTTTTGCTTTTGAATTCACTAGTTGCTTGTTCTGGATTATTCATGTCATTTTCAATCTGGTTGACAGGTTCGATACGGATAGTGAGGCAGCGCGAGATACATAAATTATCTGCCCGCCCTCCCCGTTGAGAGAAACAAGCTTTACGCCTGTTTTTCATGATGGCATCACTTCTGTGAATATCCCGTTAAACCGCCCGCCAAGCAGGCGAATCTTTGTCTCTGAACGCAAATCAAGACGGTTTTCAGCAGCGAACTTCTTTTCATCTTTCACGATGTGATATAAAGTCAGGACTGCGATGGACACTAGAAAACATGAAAACAGCTCACCCTGCAGAGTCGGATAAAACGTCAATACAAGTCATAGAACGCATGACTTCGCTGCTGGACGCACTCGCCATTTATCCAGATCCAGTCAGTCTGAAAGAACTTTCCCGCGTTACCGGCCTGCACCCTTCGACTGCTCACCGCATTCTGAATGACCTTGTCATCAAGCGCTTTGTCGACCGCTGTGAGCCTGGTACTTACAGGCTCGGGATGCGTTTGCTGGAACTGGGCAATATCGTCAAGAGCCGCCTGAGTGTGCGTGAAGCGGCGCTGGATTTGATGCGTAATCTGCACCGCAAGACTAATCAAACCGTGAATTTATCGGTGCGGCAAAACGACGAAATCATCTACATCGACAGGGCTTTTTCGGAACGCTCCGGCATGCAGGTGGTGCGTGCGGTAGGTGGACGTGCGCCCTTGCATCTGACCTCCACCGGCAAGCTGTTCCTGTCAGTCGATGAAGCCCGCACTGTGCATGCTTATGCGGTTAGGACCGGATTGGCAGGCCACAACAAGAATTCGATTACCGATCTGGCGAAACTGGAAGGCGAACTGAAGCTGGTGCGTGCTCACGGTTACGCGCGCGACAATGAAGAACTGGAGCTGGGAGTGCGTTGCATGGCGGCAGGTATTCATGACGACACAGGCAAGCTGATTGCCGGTTTGTCTATCTCCGCACCGGCTGACCGGCTGCAGGAAGAATGGCTGGAAGATCTGATGACGACTGCCAGGCAGATTTCCGCTGCACTCGGCTACACTGAACTGACTGGTGGCATAACTGGCAAATAATGTGTGCGGCATTTGCAATCACATACGCGCTCCTCGCAGATTCAATACCGATTAGCAAGGCGTAAAAAAGGCGAACCGCGGTTCGCCTTTTTAATATTCGGTATCGTTTAACTCTCGACTGCGCGATGCTTGCGCGCGACGTTTTGAGGCTCCATTGTTTCCAGCCATTTGCGTATGCGCGCGGCATCTGCCAGACGCGAGAACTTTCCTTTGGAATCGAGGAAAATCATGACGATAGGACGACCATTGATATTCGTCTGCATCACCAGACAGCGACCCGCTTCAGAGATGTAGCCGGTTTTTTGAATCCCGATTTCCCAATCAGGATTGGTGACCAGTCGATTCGAATTAGCGTATTGCAGTGCGCGCCCACCCGGTTCCACCACGTATTTGGTATCCGTCGAATATTGGCAAAGAATCGGATGTCGATACGCTGCCACTACCAGCTTGGCCAAATCACGGGCACTTGCCACGTTATTACTCGACAGGCCGGTTGAATCAACATAGTGCGTACCCGTCATGCCCAGTGATTTTGCCTTGGCATTCATGGCACCAACGAAGGCGCGAATGCCACCTGGATAGTGACGACCAAGTGCGGAGGCTGCACGGTTTTCAGAACTCATCAGTGCGATGTGCAACATGTTTGCACGCGACAACTGTGACCCTACGCGCAAGCGCGACGAACTGTTTTTCTCACGATCAATATCTTCTTCCGTGACTTCCAGCATTTCATGCATGTCTTGCTGCGCTTCAACGACCACCAAGCCTGTCATCAGTTTGGTGATTGATGCAATCGGCAAAGTCACATTTGCATTTTTCTCAAACAAGACTTCCGAACTGGATTGATCCAGTATCAATGCCACATTCGATGCCAGCGCCAGCGCATCGCGCGTCATGCTCAAACCGGCGATATCGCCAGCGGTCATGACAGGAGGAACGATAGGGACAACTTGTTTCGCTACGCGTTGGTAAATGACTTTTTGTTTGCCACGTACAACGACGGTTTTCTTTACCAGTTTTTCATCAGATTTGAGCGATGCGTTTTCACGCTGTCTAGACGCGCCACGTTTGGCGGATTTGGATGAGGTCTTGCTAGCTTGCGCGGATGAATTGCGCTTGGTAACTGTATTTTTCGATGCCGTTTTAGACGTCTTGTTTGCAGTTTTGTTTGCTGCCTTGTTCGCCGTCGTTTTCTTGACAGTAGCCTTATTTGCGACCGTAGTTTTCTTGACGGTGACTTTCTTTACCACTGCCTTTTTCGTCGCGCTGGAGCTGGGCTCCTTCGCTTGCGCAATAGGGGCGTGAACAATGACAAGTAGCGAAAAAAATACCCCTAGCGCGGACTTAAGCATCTGCGAACTCCCAATTAGCACAGAAAATGATGACTTGCAGTTTAGCAAATCTCTTGAAATGTGCAAGAGAATTAGATAGTTAGCGAAATTCATTAATCTATTTTCTAACTAACAATGACTTTTTGCTCACACAATTGGTGCAGTTTTCTTGATGCCTGAAATAAGCAAATGACAACTTTTTTGAATATTGCGATGCATTTCACCAACATTTTTCGCTATTTTTTAACGACAAATACAACTCCAATCACAGCAAGCAACATGCCAGCAAGTCCTATCAAACTAAATACTTCGCCGAACGCGAGCCACGCCATGAAGGCAGTCGTTGGTGGCGTCAAATAGAGCAGACTGGTGACTTGCGTCGCGGCGCTTTTACGGATCAGAGTGAACAATAAAAATATCGAACCTATGGACAAGGCGAGAATGGCCCACAGCAAGGCACCGATAAAATTCGGCGTCCATTGCACAGTCTGCAAGGCTGGTGAAAGATCTTCCAGCCAGATTGCCAGCGGCAGCACGACCACGCTCGAAGCGGCAAACTGGATGATAGTGCCGGTACGCAAATCGAAATGCGGACAATATCGTTTTTGATACATGGTCCCGATCGTGATGGACAGCAAAGCCATCACGCACAAGGCGACACTCTGCCAGGTCAAACCGATCAAGGTAATTTTGTTCGCGACCACCAGCGCGACGCCGCATAAACCGAAGATCAATCCTAGCCATTGCCGACCGCGCACTTTCTCGCCAATCAAGGGTGCAGCAAATGCCGTCAGTACTGGTTGCATGCCGACGATCAAGGCCGACAAACCAGCGGGCATGCCTAGCTTGATTGCACACCACACGCCGGCCAGATAACCTGCCTGCACAAGAATCCCTGCCACGGCGATATGTCGAACAGTGCCCACAGGCCAGGGCGCACGCAGCAGCAGCACGAGCGGGAATAAAAATGCCAGCACGCCGAGAAAGCGCAGAAGTAAAAAGGTTAACGGTGGCGCATAAGGCAAACCGAATTTTGCGACGATGAAACCGGTACTCCAGATCAGCACAAAGGCAATAGGCATGAGCGCCAACCATGGACTGGCGGCGATATTTTTGGCAGAGATCATAAAATTGATATTTCTTGTTGGCTGCCGTATCCGGAAGTCACATTGAGCAAAGGCATCAAGTGTGAATCTCAAATCAGGACGGTGCGTTGAATTATTTGCATGCAAGCAGCCGGGATTTTATGACGTGTCGACTTTCAATGCTGGCGACTGCATATCGCGTCCCTTGAGCAATCGGCTATTCGATCTCAATTTCGCTATTTCCAAGAGATTTTTTATTTGTAACCCTATGAAATCAAAAGAAAAATTGCTTTTGTGCATCGCAACATATATTTCTTGACACACGCGCCAATATGCATAAAATGACTATGCTGCATCGCATCATTTAACTGCCTTGCCTTCCATCGAATGTATCGTCTACTCAAAGGAGAAACACATGTTTGCAATCCCAGAACAGTTTTCCGCTGCTACCAAGAATCAACTTGAAGCCCAACTCGCCGTCATGAATTCTTTTGCCAGCACTGCATTCGACAGCATGCAGAAAGTCGTCGACTTGAATCTGAACGTTGTCAAATCCTCGCTTCAGGAATCCAGCGCTGCCGCACAACAGTTGTTCACAGCAAAAGACCCTCAGGAATTTTTCTCCCTGAGCAGCGCACAAGCGCAACCGACGGCTGAAAAAGCCATTGCTTACAGCCGCCATCTGGCCAGCATCGCGACTAGCACACAAGCGGAATTTGCCAAAACGGCAGAAACACAAATCGCAGAGACCAATCGCAAAGTAATGTCGCTGATTGAAGAGTTGAGCAAGAATGCTCCAGCAGGATCGGAGAATGCAGTCGCGATTCTCAAATCGGCAATCGGCAATGCGAATGCGAGCTACGACCAGCTTTCCAAAACTGCCAAACAGGCAGTGGAAACACTGGAAGGCAATTTGACTGCCGCCGCGAGTCAGTTTGTCAACGCAGCGGAAAAAACTACTAGCCGTAGCCGCAAGTCTGCATAGGACTAAGTAGTGTTTGCCATCTAAGGCACGCTGCACCGAATAAAGCGCTTGGAAATATCAGAAATGCCCCGCTAAAACGGGGCATTTTTATTGGCCGTATAGTTTAAAAACTTGCCATCTGAAGCGAAGTCTTTACGGTTCAATCTTTTGTTTTGGCAATAGCGCGCGCCAACATCACGACCGGCACGATCGCCACCAATACGATGGTCAGCGCCGGCAACGCAGCCTCACCCAAACGTTCGTCGGAAGCCAGCTGATGGGTAATCACCGCCAGCGTATCGAAATTGAATGGACGTATCGTCAAGGTTGCGGGCAACTCCTTCACCACATCGACGAACACCAGCAAGCCGGCCGTCAACACGCTGCGCCACAGCAAAGGCATATGTATGCGCATCAGCATAGAGCCTATTCCATGTCCCAAACTACGCGCGCTGGCATCCATCGCCGGCGTAATCTTAAGCAGTCCGGTCTGCACACTCTGGAAAGATACGGCAAGAAAACGCACCAGATAGGCATAGACCAGAGCAATCACACTGCCGCTCAGTATCAATGCGATTCCGTGATCGCTATTCCACGCATCGATATACGCCAGCGGAATCAAAATACCCACAGCAATCACCGCGCCCGGGATCGCATAACCCATGCTGACAATGCGATTGCACCATGCCTGCATCTTGCTGTTTGAAACGCGCGCCGCATACGCCATCAATACGCATATCGTGACAGCGATGCATGCAGTCACGCCGCCAAGAACAATCGTGTTTTGCAGCCAGTCAAAATAACGCGCACCGAATGAAATCGCATCGGCATTCCAAAGCAAGCGCAACAATATGAACAAAGGCGCAAAGAACCCACACAGTATCGGCAACGCACAAAACAGCGCCGCACTCCAAGCCTGCCGTCCATGCAGTTGTGTCGCCAATTGCACTGCATTGCGTCCGCCGACCGCGTAATAGCGCGCCCTGCCGCGATTCCTTTGTTCAAGCAGCATCAGACCCATGACAGCGATAAGCAAAACAGCTGCGATTTGCGCCGCTGCGGTTCGATCGGAAAAGATGTACCAGGATTTATAAATCCCTGTCGTGAGCGTCGGCACCCCGAAATACGCAACCGCACCATAATCGGCCAGTGTCTCCATCAAAGCCAGAGCAATACCGGCCGCCGCGGCCGGACGCGCCAGTGGCAAGCTGACTTGAAAAAATGCCTGCCACGGACCGGCGCCGAGCGTGCGCGCCGCATCCAGCATGCGTGGACTGCGTTCTATGAATGCATTGCGCGCCAGTAGATAAACGTAGGGATAAAGCACAAAAGAAAAGAGCAAGCCTGCACCGCCGACGGAACGTATCTGCGGAAACCAGTAACTCTGTCCTTGCCAGCCGAACAGCGTGCGCAAAGCAGTCTGGATCGGCCCGGTAAATTGCAGGAAATCCGTATAGGCATATGCGACCACATAGGCCGGCATCGCCAACGGCAGGATCAGTGCCCACTCAAAAAACCTGCGCCCGGGGAAATTGAATACGGCAACCAGCCATGCACAACCTATGCCGATTACCGCAGTCAACACAGCGACAATGAGAGCAATGATCAGACTGTTGGCAACATACTCGGGCAGTACCGTCCCCCATAAATGGGCAAACGTGCTGACGCTATTGGTCAATTCGTGGGGCGAAAACAGATTCGAAAGCACACCGACTATGGGTACACCTACCAACAAGGCAATCACCAGTGACACAAGCAGCAACGGATGCGTTGCGCCATATTGATGGCGCAGGTCAAGCACAGTGAGGACGCATAGTGATGCTGATAAAGGCGGACAGGAAAAGAAGCATGCGTTTGTTCTCGATTCGTTCTCGGTTTGTTCTCAATAAGTTGGATGAGAATTAGTTGGATGAGAATTATAATCAATCCCTCAATTCATCCATGCACTATTTCCGGACCCACGCGCCATGTCAGTTCTTTCAGATTCGCCGGCACACCTTGCTGTTGACACTATCCGTGTCGGCTACCAGCTTGGGCGCGCCATGTATGAGATCGTGCATGACCTGTCCTTCACGTTGCAACGAGGGCAAATCGGCTGCCTGCTGGGCCAGTCCGGTTGCGGCAAAACCACGGTCCTGCGTGCGATTGCCGGATTTGAGCCGCTCATCAGTGGCAGCATTACCCTGGGCGGCAAGCAATTAAGCGGCGCGCAACACACGGCAGCGCCTGAAACACGCCATGTCGGCGTCGTATTTCAGGACTACGCCTTGTTCCCGCATTTGTCTGTGGCCGACAACCTGGCATTCGGCTTGCGCAATCTGTCCTCGCAGGAGCGCCAATCGCGGGTTGCCAAGCTTTTGAATCTAGTCGGCTTGGCTACGCAAGAAAAAAAATTCCCGCATGAATTGTCCGGCGGCCAGCAGCAACGGGTGGCATTGGCACGCGCGCTCGCACCGCAACCGGATTTATTGCTTCTGGATGAACCGTTTTCCAATCTGGATGTCGATCTGCGTGAGCGGCTCGCCACCGAAGTACGCGACATTCTGAAAGAAATCGGTACTACAGCGGTCCTGGTCACGCATGACCAACACGAAGCATTCGCCATCGCGGACCAGATCGGCGTGATGCAAAACGGCGCCATCGTGCAATGGGACAATGCCTACAATCTCTATCATCGCCCTGCCACGCGTTTTGTCGCCGACTTTATCGGACTCGGCGTATTCGCAACCGGCACTATCGACCCCGCAGCGCAGAATGTGAATATCGAACTGGGCGCGCTACCGCTTTGTCATGGGATGGACAGTTGCGATCCAAATGAACAAGGACAAGTCGATGTTCTGCTACGCGCAGATGACGTGGTGCATGATGACACCAGCCCGTTACAGGCTGAAGTCGTGCGCAAGGCATTCCGCGGCGCAGAATTTTTATATACATTGAAATTGGCAAGCGGCCAGCAAGTGCTTGCACTGGTGCCATCGCATCATGATCATGCGCTGGGTGAACGCATAGGCATACGGCTAGAAGCCGATCACGTCGTGACCTTCCCGAAGACGAATTAAATTTCATCCACGAACGAATCGACAGGCTGGAGTTCTACATCCAGCAAATGCAATTCACTGATCAATTTATCGAAGGCAGCAGCGGCTTGTACTGCTTCGCCTTTCACACCCAGTTCGATATGACGGCGCGTCTGTGCATCGCCGACGCTAGGCAGACTGAACACTTTGACCTGCGGAAATTCGCTCTCTATCGCCTCCATCAATGGCGTCAACGCAGATTCCATGGACTGAAAAACCAGCACTGATTTTTCAAAACGTGTTTGCTGATGGAAAAGATGCGCATAGTGGGTATCCAGTATCCACTCAATCATCGGCCACGCCATCACCGGAAAACCCGGCATGAAATAATGCGCGCCACCCTGTCCGTGCTGAATCGCAAAGCCGGGGATTTTATTATATGGATTGGGAATGATGTCTGCGCCTTGCGGGAACTCGCCCATCTTCAGGCGATGCAGATTTTCGGGTTTTTCAAGATCGAAAGGCACATTCGCTTCTTGCGCCATTTCCTGCATGCGCTCCTGAATTTTCAGTTTTGCAGCCGGATGCAAAACAACAGGCACGCCAAGCGCCGCCGCCGCACATTGCCGTGTGTGGTCGTCAGGCGTCGCGCCTATGCCGCCACAACTGAACACGATGTCATTGCTGGCGAAAGTACGCTGCAACGTGGCAGTAATCCGTGCCCTGTCATCGCCGATTATCTCCGCCCATTCCAGTGACAGGCCGCGTGCGCTCAGCAAATCAACAACTTTTGAAAAATGCTTGTCTACGCGCTTCCCCGACAAAATTTCATCGCCAATGATGATGAGTCCGAATGCCATAGGTTTCCTTCTTGCGTCAGATAAGTGAATGCACTGAGGAATGCACTGAAATGAGTTACTGGTTTATTTTCCGTCTTCAATGATTACTGCATCTGGCACCAGTGTTTGCGTCAGCATAGGCGCAGTGTGTTGAACCTGCGCTTTCAGGTCAGCATCTGCCGCACGATGCTGCTTCAATGCTTCCATGCAGTAATGCTGAAACCATAAACCGCTAAAGATAAAGACCAGCACATACAACCAGATTGCGCCCGCCGCCAACAGCGGAAAGAAAATGACGGATAACGCACCACCGAGCCAGAGCAAGGTCGGTGCCGCGCCCATCGCACCGGCCATCGCACCTATCAACAGCAACTGCCAGCGATGCGTGCGCAGAATGACTTTGCGTTCAGCGGGATCCGCATGATCGGCCAGAGCGTCATACGCCATTACACGATAGGTCAGCCAACCCCACAATACCGGCTGGATCACGAAGGTCAATGGCGGGATCAGCGATAGCGGCAAGGTAATGATCCAGAGCACCAGAAAGACCACAAATGACGAAGTAGATGTCCACAGACTGCCGAGGAAAGTGCCGCCCTTGCGCATTTCCAGTTCCTTGTATTGGCGGCTACCTACATGCTTGGCAATGACGGGCATCGCCATCACACCGACGAAAATCAGCGCCGTCAATATCATCAAGGGCAACAGTATCCACATGGCGATCAAAGGCACGACTACTGTCTTCAGCGCACCCATGCCTACCCAGGTCAGCACATCGTTGCTGAAACGAAAACCGTCATTCTCGATAAAATAAGTTTGCAGACCGTCGATCATTGGTTGCAGATATAACCACAAACCAAAACCCCACACCACAATCGACAATACAAAAGGCAACACGCTCAGCAGCAGCATCCTGATGTGCAGTTGAGACCATACGGCCCTTCCGAAAGCAGTCATTACCGGGCGCATGAGGTATATCCTTAAAAAATCGGAGTCGCCACCAGCGGCTTCCCTCTGATACTAGTCCGTATCCAGTGCGGTCATTTTACCGTGAGCGATTCTTCGGCGTTTATCCACAGCCAGGATGAGTGCCGCTCCGTAAAAATGGCACATCACCTGCTACAATCTGCCCACTTTCTGACCTCATTTTCAAAGGAACCAACATGGCTACCACCTCCACCGCATCCGGATTGCAATATGAAGACAACGTTATCGGCGACGGCGCAGAAGCGACCGCAGGCAACCATGTGACCGTGCATTACACCGGCTGGCTGCGTAACGACGACGGCACCGCCGGCGCAAAATTCGATTCCAGCAAGGACCGCAATGACCCATTCCAGTTTCCTCTGGGCGCAGGTCATGTCATCAAGGGTTGGGACGAAGGCGTGCAAGGCATGAAAATCGGCGGCACACGTACCCTGATCATTCCAGCATCGTTGGGCTATGGCGCACGCGGCGCTGGCGGTGTGATCCCACCGAATGCAACCCTGATCTTTGAAGTAGAACTCCTGGGTGTATAAATCAAGGCGCGTAATCAACTAGAAAGGCAGAGACTCAAACCTCTGTTTGAAGTCGTCGTCTGGAACTCTAGTCAACGCGCCTAATTATCATCGCCATTTCAATCAGTACTTTTTTCAGGAGATTCCATGAGCCTGCAAGAACAATTCGATCAAGCACAAGCCGATTCCAAGAATTTGGCTGAACGTCCGGACAATCTGACCCTGCTGAAAATGTATGCCTTGTTCAAGCAGGCTGGCAGCGGCGACGTCAGTGGCGAGCAACCAGCGATGACGGACTTCGTCGCGCGTGCGAAATGGGATGCCTGGAATAATCTGAAAGGGATTTCACCAGACGATGCAAAGCAACAATATATCGATCTGGTGAATGATCTGAAAGGCTGAACAAAGTCTTTCCTTGTCAGCTCAAATCAAAACGCCCCTTATGAAAATATGGGGCGTTTTTGTTTGCTTGGAAATAAACCTGCGCTTGACTAAACTGCGCCGTCCCTAAGTTCATTGTTTGCGTTATCGGTAAAGCTGGCTAGAGCCCATGCCATCATCCACACGACGAATAGCCAAAAAATCCACAGAAATACCCAGCCAAATATAGTCGGCGCACACCATCCCCAACCACATGCGCCATTGTTCTGAAGCAGGCCTGGGATACCGATTTTGTGAAACAAGTAAATCGAGAGATATGGTACGAGAACCACTACCCCTACGAAGGAATCCAGGTACTTAGGCCATACGTACGCGGGTAGCGATAACAAGATAAACGCCAAGATGAATGCAACAAAGAACTTGAGAGTTCGTAGACGCAACATGTTCTTATCCTGGCTGTGTTTATTGTTGTCAGTGGCTTAGCTCACATAAGCATTGGAATTCGCCTGATTGACTCATCTAAAAGCGAGGCAATCATTTAACACCCACGCATAAAACGATGATTGAATTGATCGCTTTATGCTGTTTCCGCAAAAAACTTGCGCATATTTCTTGCGACTTTTTCTTCCAGCGTGGAAGCAAATGCCTTGAACAGAAAATCCAGCGTGATGTCGATCTGCGCTTCTTTCTCGCGCAGGGCCAGCGTACCGGCCACACCGCTACGCTTGAAGGACAGCACATCGCCATCCCACTGCGTCGTCATTGCAAATTCACTCGCCATCTTGTCTGCCACTTTTTGTGCTGCATCCTTCGCCTGCTGCAAGGGGAGCTGATGCTCCTGCTTGATACTGATATCGGCCATCTTTACTTTCTCGCTTTCATTTCAACTACTTTTAATTCGGATGCATTAATTCGTATCTATTACTTCAGGATTTATCAAATTCGGCGGTTGCGCGCCGCTTAATGCGGCAACCAGATTGGCAGATGCACAATCGGCCATTGCCCTGCGTGTTTTCTCCGATCCGCTACCGATATGCGGCGTCAATACGACATTGGATAAAGTCAGGAAATCCGGATGCAAGGCCGGCTCATTTTCGTAGACGTCCAGCCCCGCTGACGCGATGCGTTTTTCGCGCAATGCGGTAATCAAGGCAGCATCATCAACGATGCCGCCGCGCGCGATATTGACCAACGTCGCAGTCGGCTTCATCAAGGCCAGTTCGGCAGCACCAATGATGTGATGCGTTTGTGCCGAATAAGGCAGCACTAAAATCAAGTGATCGGCGCTACGCAATAGTTCTTCCTTGCTGACATAGCGCGCATGGTTTGCATGTGCTTCCTGCTCGGGTGTGAGGCGGCTGCGGTTGTGATAAATCACCTGCATGTCGAATCCCATCGAGCGACGTGCAATCGCCTGACCAATGCGTCCCATGCCAAGTATGCCCAAGGTGCTGCCATGCACATCGGCTCCCAGAAATTGATCGAAGCGCCAGTTTTTCCATTCTCCGGCGCGTAAAAAATGCTCGGATTCCGACACACGGCGTGCATTCGCCATCAATAGCGTCCACGCATAATCGGCAGTGGTCTCATTCAAGACATCCGGGGTATTCGTCACCATGATGCCGGCGCTCGTTGCAGCGGCAACATCGATATTGTTATAGCCGACGGCCACATTGCAAATGGCTTTTAAATGTGAGTTAGCGGCGATCACTTCAGCCGACAATTTCTCGCTGCTAGTAATCACCACCGCATCTTTTCCCTGCATTTTTTCGTGTAATTCAGAGGCAGAAAAAATCTTGTCGTCCTGATTTGATTCGACATCGAACTGCTGCTGCAAACGCTCGATCACATCAGGAAAAGTTGCGCGTGCAACGAGTATCTTTGCTTTCATTTGCGTGTCCTCAGTTGAAAAAGATGAAGGTCATCAGGATAAACAATGGTACAAGAATCACGCACGACCATCCCATGTAACCAAAAAACGATGGCATCTTGATGCCACGCTCTTCTGCAATTGCCTTGACCATCATGTTCGGTGCATTGCCGATATAGCTGATTGCGCCCATGAATACCGCACCGCAGGAAATGGCTGCCAGCGTTCCCGCCAGAGTAGTCATCAATCTTGTCGGATCACCGCCGGCAGTGTTGAAGAATACCAGGTAGGTAGGCGCATTATCGAGAAACGCCGACAGCAAGCCGGTCGCCCAGAAATACATATGATTAAGTGGCTGACCGCCACTATCGGTCACGGCACGCACCACGGCTGAAAATGCACCTGACTCGCCGGCGCGCAACATCGCAATGACGGGGATGATCGTGATGAATATACCGGCAAATAATTTGCCGACTTCCTTGATCGGTCCCCACGAAAATTCATTCCCGCTTCGCGCACTTTGCGGCGTCAGAAGCAAGGACATCACGATTACAACGATCAACAAGACATCACGCAACAAGTGTTGCAATTCCACTGTGTTTCCCAAAAAGGAAAATGCAATGCCGGGCTTCCAGAAGCCACTCATCAACACCACCATAATCACGACGCCCAACAACGCAAAATTGACCGTACCGTCAAAGCGGATGGCCGAATCCGGGGTAGGGTCCTTTTCAGGCGGACGCAGCTCTTCGCGCCTGTGATAGTAGTGACTGTCGAGCAGATAAAAAATAATCAGCAGCGTTACGCACAGAAATATTGTGGGCGCAAAAAGATGCTGCATGGTCCAGAAGAAATCCACACCTTTCAGGAAACCAAGAAACAGTGGCGGATCACCAAGCGGCGTCAGTGCACCGCCTGCATTGGCAACCAGAAAAATGAAGAATACGATGATATGCGCAGCATGCTTGCGGTTATCGTTGGCACGTATCAATGGCCGTATCAATAGCATGGCTGCGCCTGTCGTCCCCATAAAACTGGCCAGCACCGTCCCGATCGCGAGCAAACCCGTGTTGAGTGCGGGCGTGCCATGCAAATTGCCGCGTACACAGATACCGCCCGCGACAACGAACAGTGACGTAATCAGAATAATGAAAGGGAAAAATTCGGCGATGAACGCATGCGCTGCGCCATAAACTGCGGTCGCAGGTCCGAAAAAGAATGCACACGGCAGTAAAAATGCCAAAGACCAGGCTACCGTCAATTTCCCGAAATGGTGATGCCAAAAGCCAGGCGTCAGTAAGGGGCACAAGGCTATCGACAACAACAAGCCGGCAAATGGGACGCCCCACAACATTGACAATCCGCTACCGCTCAACTCTGCAGCACTGCATAGTGCTGGTGCCAAGGCAAGCATGCCGACGATTAAATGTGCACGCATGGTGACTCCGGAATTGAGGGGTAGCCATTTTATCCCAGAAAAAATATGTCTTGGCAGCAAGGATGATCCAGCAAGCAAGCTGCTTCGCCAACACCAGATTTCGCAGCCCAAAGACGCGCAACGCATGTACTTATTCGAAAACGGTATAACTGTGGTTTGTGAGAAATAGCGATATGCCTTAAAATACAATGCTTTGCGACTGTCGCCGGGATATGTGTGTCACATGCTCCCGCCATCTGCAGTCAGCCCATTTCAAATATTTACAGTTAGGACTGGTATGACCCACGTAGTGACCGATTCCTGCGTACTTTGCCGTTACACAGACTGCGTAGACGTGTGCCCGGTAGATTGTTTTCGCGAAGGCCCGAATTTTCTGTCGATTGACCCGGATGAATGCATCGACTGTGCAGTGTGCGTAGCCGAATGCCCGGTCAACGCGATTTATGCAGAAGAAGATGTACCGGCTGATCAACAACACTACATCAAGTTGAATGTAGAATTGTCGCGCGCATGGCCGTCCATCACCAAGACCAAAGCACCGTTGCCTGAAGCAGACGAATGGAAAGACAAGACTGACAAACTGCAATATCTGGCGCGCTGAAACGCCGCTCGTGCACTTGATCAAAACGCCCTCTGGTTAGCCACAGGGCGTTTTTTATTGCAAAAAATTTTATCGTGACAAAGCAAACTGTTGCAAATTCATTTTAATTTTTGGTTAAATTAACTTTCTTGCAATGGAATTTAGACATAGTTATCAATGGTGCATTGCAATATAAATGGATTGTGACCACAATCAATTTAATGATATTTCATTCCAGAGGCCACTATGCTTTACCATTTGCATGAGTTGAACCGCAGCCTGCTCGATCCATTGATGCAATGGGCGGAAGCCTCGTCCCGTCTTTTTAGCGATCCTGTATCACCGCTTTCTTATACGCCATATGCGCACCGTATCGCCGCCGGCTACGAGTTAATGTACCGCTTGGGCAAGCAATATGAAAAGCCTCACTTTGGCATTGAGTCGGTGCAAATCAACGGAAAATCCGTCAGCATCGTCGAAGAAGTTGCAGAAGAAAAATCCTTCTGCACCTTGCTGCATTTCAAAAAAGCAATATCGGCAAAAGAGTTCTCTGCCTTGAAGCAACCTACCGTTTTATTGGTGGCACCTTTATCCGGCCATCACGCGACCTTGTTGCGCGATACGGTACGCAGCCTGTTGCAGACGCACGATGTCTACATCACTGATTGGGTCAATGCACGTATGGTGCCGCTGAGCGAGGGGCCCTTCCATTTGCACGATTATGTGTATTACATTCAGGATTTCATCCGCCAGCTCGGACCTGATCTGCATGTGATTTCCGTTTGTCAGCCGACAGTCCCGGTATTAGCGGCGATTTCCCTAATGGCCAGCGACAAAGATCCAAAGTTGCCAAAGACGATGACCATGATGGGCGGCCCTATTGATCCAAGTAGCTCGCCGACACAGGTCAATAATCTGGCAGTGGAAAAACCGTATGCATGGTTTGAGAATCACGTGATTTACAGTGTCCCGGCCAGCCATCCCGGTTTTGGCCGCAAGGTTTATCCCGGCTTTTTACAACACGCTGGCTTCATCGCAATGAATCCTGGACGCCATGCGCAAAGTCACTGGGATTTTTACATGCACTTGCGCGAAGGCGATAACGAATCGGCGGCCGAGCATCGCAAGTTCTATGATGAATACAATGCAGTGCTGGATATGCCCGCCGAATATTATCTGGATACGATCAAGACGGTTTTTCAGGAACATCGTCTACCATTGGGTACATGGGAAGTCGAAGGCGAGCTGGTACGGCCGCAAGATATCAAATCGGTCGCGCTCTTTACTATAGAAGGCGAGAAGGACGACATTTCTGGTGCCGGACAGACGCATGCAGCGCAAGGCTTGTGCTCATCGATTCCAAAATCCGACAAGCAGCAATTCACAGCACCGCAGTGTGGACACTACGGCATTTTCTCCGGCAGAAAATGGCGCGAGATCATTTATCCCAAGATCACCGATTTCATTGCCAAGCACGCCTGATACCGAGCTGATTCCCGGCGCAGCGCAGCTGCGTCGGCTCCATATTCTCGATTCCACACAACAACAGCGCTTTTTTCATTTGGCGCAGAGCGCGGTATAAGACGATAATTCTGTTTTATTCTTTTCACCTCTGCTGTGTCCTCTCCCACCGATAAATCGCTTGCCGATCAGCTAGAAGATTTGCTGCCGCAAACGCAATGCACGAAGTGCGGCTACCCCGCCTGCCGGCCATATGCGGAAGCGATGGCCGACGGCAGCGCCAGCCACAACCAATGTCCGCCAGGCGGCATAGAAGGCGTCGCGCGACTTGCACAAGTACTCGGCAGGAAAGTCATTCCGATCAATCCGGTCAACGGCATAGAACGGCCGCGTCCGGTTGCATTCATAGATGAAGCATTGTGCATAGGCTGTACCTTGTGCATACAAGCGTGTCCGGTCGATGCCATAGTCGGCGCCGCCAAGCAAATGCACACGATAGTCAGCGATCTTTGCACCGGTTGCGATCTCTGCGTCGCACCCTGCCCGGTCGATTGCATCGCGATGATCGAGGTCACTCCAGGTAAAACTGGTTGGGATGCTTGGTCACAGGCACAAGCCGATGCCGCGCGCGAACGACACGACTTCCGCAGCGCACGTTTGCAACGCGAAAAAGAAGAGAACGAGACGAGACTTGCGGCAAAAGCTGCCGCGAAACTGCAGGAAGTGCAATCCGAAACGCCGATTTCGGATGAGGAAAAAGCTGAACAGGCGCGCAAGAAAGCCATCATTCAAGCCGCGATAGAACGCGCACGTCTGAAAAAAGAACAAGCAGAGAAAGATGCTACATGAACGCAGAAAAACGACGTGAAATTTTTAATCGACTGCGCACTGCGAATCCACATCCGACTACCGAACTTGAATATCAAACGCCATTTCAGTTGCTGATTGCCGTGCTGCTATCGGCACAGGCGACCGACGTTTCCGTCAACAAAGCCACACGCAAACTGTATCCGCATGCCGGCACACCGAGAAAGATTTACGCACTCGGAGTAGATGGCTTGATTCCCTATATTCAAACCATAGGCCTGTTTCGCACCAAGGCAAAAAACGTCATTGAAACTTGCAGGATCTTGCTGGCGGAACATGGCGGCGAAGTACCGCGCACGCGTGAAGAACTGGAAGCATTGCCGGGTGTAGGCCGCAAGACCGCCAATGTGGTGATGAACACAGCATTCGGGGAAGCGACGATTGCGGTCGACACACATATCTTCCGCGTATCGAATCGCACCGGCCTTGCGCCTGGTAAAAATGTCGATATCGTTGAACAGAAACTGATGAAATTTGTAGCGCCAGAATTTCAGCAAGATGCACATCACTGGCTGATTTTGCATGGCCGCTACACCTGCATCGCCCGCACGCCAAAATGCTGGAACTGCATCATTGCTGATCTGTGTGAGTACAAACAGAAGACGCCGCTTCCAGAAAAAGGTGTGTAGCTTTCAGAAAAAGCATTTTTGAAAATGCTTTTTCCTCTTCTTTTCACAGCAAGAATTTACAGCACGATTGCGCAAGACGCTTCGAACGTCAGGCGCGGCAGACGCGGCTTGATTTTGTCGTGATCGCCGTAACCTATGCTGCACAGGAAATTGGCTTTTACCTGCGTGCCAACGAAGAAATTCTCGTTCACTTTGTCAGCATCGAAGCCCGACATCGGACCACAATCCAGACCAATTGCACGCGCAGCCATGATGAAGTAAGCACCTTGCAGGGATGAGTTGCGGAACGCCGTTTCTTCTATCAGTTTGTCATTGCCGGCAAATGCCGCCTGCGCATCCATGTGCGGAAACAACTGCGGCAACTTGCGTGGAAACGCCATGTCCATGCCGATAATCGCTGTAATCGGTGCCGTTTTAACCTTCTGTACATTACCAGCCGATACGCATGCTGCCAATTTCTCTTTCGCTTCTGGCGACTTGACGAAGGCAATACGCGTTGGCGAACAATTCATCGAGGTCGGCGCCCATTTCATCAGTTCGTAAATTTCACGTAACTGGCCATTGGTGACAGGCTTGTCCAGCCAGACAGAATTGGTATGTGCTTGGGTGAAGAGCGTATCGAGAGCTTCCTGATTCAACATTGTCATTTCCGTTTCAGATTTCAAAATATTCAAAAGATGCGCGGCATTAGCGCTAAAGCAATAGAACCGTATGTTATCCGAAACACGCGCAGCAGTTCAGCTACAAGCCACGTACAATGTCGGTCTGCGTTCAACGAACAGTGCTTTTATTGCGCCTTTATTCTTTCCATGTTCACACCTTCTCAACACGATGTACGCCGTTTTTTTTGCGAGACATTCCGCAAACAACGTGCAAATGAAATCCTCACGCCGCTGGAAGCGATCGCGCGCGACTGGTTGATTCAACATCCCGAATATGCCGATGCATTGACGGATGTCGAGGCGGCTCTGGCGCAGGATTATTCGGTGGAATCTGGCCAGGCCAATCCCTTCCTGCATCTGTCCATGCATTTATCGATTGCAGAACAAATTTCCATCGATCAGCCACCCGGCATACGCGCTGCGTACACCGGCCTGGCGCATAGACTGGGATCTGAGCATGAAGCGCATCACCAGATCATGGAATGCCTGGGCGAGATGATCTGGTCTTCACAGCGTAATGGTTTGCCGCCGGACGGTGCGGCTTATATCGAATGCATCAAACGCCGCTAAACAAAAAATTGAAGCAGCAATCCATACGAACACAAAAAAGCCACGGAAAATCGTGGCTTTTTTGTTGATTTGATACTTTTGCACTAACGCTTATCTACGCACTACCAAAGTAGTTGGCAGGCTATGCAAATAGGCAGCGATGTTTTCGATATCCTGATTCGACAGTTGCTTGGCCAATGGCGCCATGATCGCATTGCTACGGCCATTCGACATTGTATTGCCGCGTTTGTATGAAACCAGAGCGTGTTTCAGATAATCCTTGTGCTGGCCCGCCAGTTTTGGATATGCAGGATCGATAGGTGTCTGGTAGTCGGCGCCATGACAGGAAGCACAATTGTATTTGGCGACTGCAGCCTTGCCAGCTTCGATCTTGCTTTGCGCAGATGCGTTAAATGAGACCACTGCCGACAGCGAGATAACAGCCAATGCGAGAATTTTTTTCATATGGGCTCCCGTTATTTCTGTTGCGAGTAGTAAGCGGCAACGTCGGCGATATCCTGATCCGACATGCTCGTCGCAATACCACGCATGGACGGGTGATTACGATCGCCTTTTTTGTACGCGTGCAAGGCACTGGCGATGTATTTTTCCGACTGCCCACCTATCATGGGCACTTGGTAAACTTCCGGGAAAGTCGCCTTGTAGCCTGGGATGCCATGGCATCCTATACACATCGCAACCTTGTTGACAGCTGCTTTGGCATCGCCAACAACTTCCGCTGAAACAGCAAAGTTGGCCACACCCGCAAGCGCGAGAAGTGCAAATAGTTTTTTCATGATAGCTATGGTTGAGTAAACGAAACCTGCTGGTATACCTTCGTAAAACACGTCGCCGCAAAACATGTAATTTGCAGCGAAAAAGTTACTTCTTTACACCAAAACCGCTCGATTTTACCTGAAGAGATAGGGGTCGTCCATGTTCAAATCGCAATGCGTGTACAGCATCCGACAGTCCGCTTTAGAGCGTTGATCCGCCTGCGTTTGCGCTTAATCCCTGCTGCACAACTCCCCCATCAATTCTGCGGATTCCCCCGGCTGTGCGTCTTGGCTTGCTCTGGCTCATCCGCCGCTGCAGCCACTTCCATTGCAGACTTATCCTCCGGCTTGCTAGGCCAGAAGAACACATAAGGCGTCAGCGTAAAGCGACGCAGCATGGCGCGGAACACCAGCCGCCGTACCCGCTTCGGCACATCGCGTGCGCGCAGAGCCAGCGCCAGCGCACATGAGAAAGCCACGCCCACGTTCAACAGGCCGATAGCGACAATACCGGCGCATGCCAGCCAGAACTGCGGCGTTGCCATCGCTTCCCAGCCCAGGCTGCTGACGGCAGCCGCCAACGTTGCTGTCGATAGCGTCACATGGCGCACGTCCAGCGGCAAGCCGAAGAACTGTGCGATCACCGGCATCATGCCGAGCAAAATCGCCAGCGAGACGTTACCGACGATGCTGGACACATTGTGTTCCAGCCAGTGCGCCCAACGCTCGGCGCGATGCGCACCCAATGCATGGACCAGGCGACGATGATGCGCGATCGATTCGCGTAATCTACGCAGCGCAAACCAGTTATCGGCAAAACCCGCCATCAGGCTGGCCAGCCACAGCAAAATACCCGTGAATGCGGCCAGCAGCGGTGTCACGCCCACTATCGACAATGAATGAATCGTCGCATGTGCTTTTTCCGGATGCATGACCGGCTGGCCGAATATGAACAATGTAGCAAATGACAAGGCGATCACAACCGGGGTTACTGCCAACAGATTGCCGAACACAGCTGCGGCTTGCGAGCGCAACAAGGCGGCGATACGTGCCAGCAATTCACGCAAACCTTCCACCGTATCGAGCCCGCCCATTTGTGCCGCCAGTGCAGGCGCGGTGACTGCAGGCTGCTTGGTCGCCAATACGCCACCTATGGCGGTGATGACAAGGAAACTCAAGGCAAAATTAATCGATAAAAATGCACCTTCAAAAAAATGTGCCAGGCCAAGGCCGGTAATACCGATCTTGATCAATGCCGTGAATGCAGTAATGAAACCGCCCCACATGGCCGCCCTTAACATCGCACGATATTCAGCGCGATCGCGCGCTATGTAATGTTCACCATGATTGGCATTGCGCTCGACCATCTTGCGCGCCAGCAAAGAGAAACTGCGATTGACCAATTCACGCACCGACGAGCGACGATGATGCGCCACGATCAAATCGACCAATACGGCCTGTACCTGTCCGGAACCAGCTTCTGCATGCGGCGCGACGCGCAAATCCAGCAATCGTGCAATCCTGACCAGGTGCGCACGCATGCGTTCGACGTGATACACCAGTCCTACCGATACGCCATACTCATCCAGATGCGCATAGATCTTGTCGGTTTGCGCCTGACAGACAGCGAGCAACATTCGTACGCTGCGCAGACCCGCTTCATCCTTCGCGCTGCCAAACAAATAGTTTTCCAGTTCGCGCCGCAGCGACATGAAAGGCGTGGCCAGCAAAGGCATGCGCGGCTCCAGTCGCTGGCGGAAAGCCGGACTGATACCGACCGAAATCACCATCGTTACCAGATACAGTATCGCCTCATCGATTTGCTGTCGATAACCATGTGCAATGCCATCATCGCCACCCAGCTTCCACAAGCGCGATAAAGTTTTGCCATCCAGCTCAAGCAGCCATTCCGCATCGGATTCATCGGGAAACATTGCAGTAAACAAGGTGGATAAATCCTGTTGTCCAACTGGACGCGGCAAGATCAGTTTGACCATGCGTTCCGACAACTCGGAAAAAAATGCAGACTCGCGCGGCAGACCGGTGGCGGAAAACAGTTCAGGCCCGGTCGCTTCGCGCAAGGTCTTGCGCAATGTTGCTTGCACGCCCTGCTTGACATCGCGATTGCCATCCAGCCAATCCAGCAAAAAACGTATGCGTTGATGTTTAACGCGACGCCATTCGCCATCGTCCAGCAGGGAAACTTTCGCTTCACGACGTATCCAGTCGGCAAGATCGATCATCCAGTTGGCGCGTGCATGCCAGGATGCATCGGGGTCTGCCCTACGCATCAGCGACTCTATCTGCGGCAGATATTGCGCATGGTCGGTGTGATGTCTTAATGCACCGCGACGGAATCTGCGCCACACGGCACAGATTCTTAAAAAGGAAATTTTCATTTATTTATTGTAATTTGGAGCATTCAAAACATATCAGCGTGACTCTAGGGTATTCAAGAACTGCGCACAGAACGACGAACAGGCGATTTACTGCGATTATGCAAGCTGCAGGCTCTGCTCTTGTGTCTACTTTTGTGTCTGCGCTGCCTGTCCTTTCTCGCTTATACTCCGATTTCTTTTCACATTAATGACACCGTCATGCGACACGAAACACGCTTCGAAGGTTCCCAGAGCTATGTCACCACCGGCGATTTGAAGCTCGCCGTCAATGCTGCATTGACTCTGCAGCGCCCCTTATTGATCAAGGGTGAACCCGGCACCGGAAAAACCATGCTGGCCGAAGAAGTTGCCGCCGCACTCAATATGCCTTTAATGCAGTGGCACATCAAATCGACGACCAAGGCGCAGCAGGGATTATACGAATACGATGCGGTATCGCGACTGCGCGATTCTCAACTCGGCGACGAACGCGTCAAATTCATCGACAACTACATCGTCAAAGGTGTGTTGTGGCAAGCATTTACTGCCGATGAACAAGTCGTGCTGCTGATCGATGAAATCGACAAAGCCGATATCGAATTTCCAAATGATTTGCTGCGCGAACTCGACCGCATGGAATTCTATGTGTACGAAACCCGTGAAATGGTGAAAGCCAAACACAGACCGCTCGTCATTATTACATCGAATAATGAAAAGGAATTGCCGGATGCATTCTTGCGCCGCTGCTTCTTCCACTACATCAAGTTTCCTGATCGCGACACGATGGAACAAATCGTCGCCGTACATTTCCCAAATCTGAAAAAAGAATTGCTGGCCAAAGCGCTGGAAGTTTTTTACCAGGTACGCGATGTCAGCGGCCTGAAGAAGAAACCTTCCACCTCCGAGCTACTGGATTGGCTCAAGCTATTGCTGGCCGAAGATATTCCGGCCGAAGCGCTGCGCAGCCAGGATGACAAAGCCATCATCCCGCCGCTACATGGCGCCTTACTAAAAAATGAACAGGACATCCATCTGTTCGAACGACTGGTCTTCATGTCGCGTACTAATCGCTGAGCTCAAAAACTGAGCCACAGGACTTGCCGTGTTAATTGATTTTTTCTTCATGCTGAAAGATGCAAAGATTCCCGTTTCAATCAAGGAATTTTTGCTCTTGCTCGAAGCATTGGAAAAAGACGTCGCCCATCACTCGCTGGATGATTTTTACTATCTGGCGCGCCTGACACTCGTCAAGGACGAAGCGCATTTCGACAAGTTTGATAGAGCCTTCGGTCTGTATTTTAAAGGTATCGCCACCGTCTTCGAAGACAATGCGGCGATCCCGCTCGACTGGTTGCTTAAACGCGCAGCAAAAGAGCTGAGCCCGTCAGAACGCGCATTGATAGAAAAATTCGGTTACGACAAACTCGCCGAACGCCTGCAGGAATTATTGAAGGAACAGAAAGAACGCCACGAAGGCGGCAGCAAATGGATAGGCACAGGCGGCACTTCGCCCTTCGGCAACAGCGGCAACAATCCGGAAGGTATACGCATAGGCGGCGAGAGTAGCAATCGCTCCGCCGTCAAGGTTTGGGAACAGCGCACCTACCGCGATTACGATACTTCACGTGAAATCGGCACGCGCAACATCAAGGTTGCATTGCGCCGTCTGCGCAAGTTTGCACGACAAGGTGCAGCCGATGAACTCGCGCTAGACGCAACGATACGTGCCACGGCCAATAACGCCGGTTATCTCGACATCAAGATGCAGGCCGAACGCAAAAACAATATCAAGATACTGATGCTGCTCGATGTTGGCGGCTCGATGGACGACCACATCCAGCGCACTGAAGAATTGTTTTCCGCAGCAAAAAGCGAATTCAAGAATATGGAGTTTTATTACTTCCATAATTGCGTCTATGACCATCTGTGGCGCAACAACCAGCGCAAGCACGCTGAACGCTTTGCAACCTGGGATGTATTGCGCAAATACACCCCGGATACCAAGGTGATTTTTGTCGGCGATGCGACGATGAGTCCGTATGAAATTTTGCGCCCGGGCGGCGCCATCGATTATTACAACGAAGAAGCTGGCGCCGAATGGCTGCAGCGCTTTACCAAAGCCTTCCCCAGTTATGTCTGGCTCAACCCGGAACCGGAAAGCATTTGGGAATATCGACAGTCTGTAGCGATCATCCGGCAGCAAATGGACAATCGGATGGTGCCACTGACTCTGGAAGGACTGGAGCGCGGCATGCGCTTGCTCAGCAAATAAAGAATCTGCACAGCGAATGCCATGCAGATGAAGTCATTTAACGCGGCAAATGCATGAATTTCTTCAGTGCACTCACGACATGCTGGCTGGCCACCGGTTTGGTCAGGAAGCCATCGACACGCGCCTGGCGTGCTGCGTCCACATCGTAATCACTGGATTTGCTCACCAGAAAAATCACTGAAGTCTTGTCTTGTGGTCGCGCAGTTTTAACCGTCTGGCACAGGCGAAACGGATCGACGTCAACCACCGAAGTGTTGATCAGCACCACCGACACGCGCTGACGCACACATGCGCCCTCCGCCTCTGCCTCGCCTTTGGCCCACAGCACTTCAATCTGGTAGCGCGCCAAAAATTCAGCAACAAAATCGCGAAACGCCGGCGATTTGTCTACGATCAAGACCGCGCCACCATGCGGCAATTCGCTACGAAGGCTGACGTAATCGGCGGGATCAGTCAAATCGATATCGACGCGATTGCGCCGTCGGCGTTCCGGCACCAGCACTACGTCGGACGCTTCCAGTCGCGCCAGCGTATCTGCACGTTTTTCTATCAAGGCGTCCAGAGCTTCAAACAAGCGCTGCCAGCGGATAGGACGCTCAACGCGCGCATAGGGAAGTGGAATAGTTGGCGTGCCGACTAGCAGCACAGGCCGCACATCGCTGGGACGCAAATCAGACAAGGCAACCAGTGCCTTCAGTTCTTCCGCATTGGCGATGTAAAGATCAGGATCCTGCAAGTTATCTTCAGCCAGGCGAAAATAGCCATAACCCTTGCCTTGGTCCAGAGCAAATGTGGCATCAAAGATTTCGGTTTCCTGTTGATTGAATCCAATCAGGCGTGCCGCGAAGGGGAAACTGTTAGCTGACATCAGGTAGTGAAAAGCAAAGCATGATCGTATGGAAAACGGCGCGAAAACCCTGCGCAGCAGTTAACATTTATACACGATTGAAAACGATTAACCATCCCATAAACAAGCGGGTTAAAGCGGCAGAGGTATAAAATTGTGTCAACTGTTTGTCAAAACAAATACATTTGACCGCTTTTGCTACAAAAGTGCCAGCGGCGCGTAACAAATCTAACCTTATTTAACAATTAAACGATTTCGCGGCGGCTTAAGAAAAGGTTAAATTGCGCACATTGCGTATATATCCTTTTTTTTCATTAGAATGCAGACACTTCGATGATGCATGCTATTCAAAGCAAGTTTTAATAAGCAGCGAATCAGCCCGGTTAAAACGCTTATTGGAAGCAACAACCCGGAAGCACTAACTAAAAACATAACTTCCAACCTACATTTTTCAGCCTCTTACCGTATTCGATTGAATGGCCACTAAAAAATCCCCTGCAGACTATAGCGAATCATCCATCCGCGTCCTGAAAGGACTGGAACCGGTCAAGCAGCGTCCCGGCATGTACACGCGTACCGAGAACCCGCTGCACATCATTCAAGAAGTGATAGACAACGCGTCCGATGAAGCGCTGGGCGGCTATTGCAAAAACATCGTCGTGACTTTGAATACCGACGGCAGCGTCAGCGTGGAAGACGATGGTCGTGGTATCCCGGTCGGCATGCATCCTGAAGAAAAAGTACCTACGGTAGAAATCGTCTTCACGCGTTTGCACGCAGGCGGCAAGTTCGACAAGGGTTCGGGCGGCGCGTACGCATTCTCGGGCGGCTTGCACGGCGTCGGCGTTTCCGTCACGAACGCACTATCTACCCGCCTCGAAATTACCGTGTGGCGCGAAAATGGCGTACACACGCTGACATTCTCTGGCGGCGATGTCATCGAACCGTTGAAGTCAAGGCCGATTGCGCGCGATGAAAAACGCAGCGGCACCCGCGTTACCGCATGGCCGGACGCAAAGTATTTCGATTCATCAGTTATCCCGCAAGCGGAACTGCAGCGCCTGTTACGCTCGAAAGCAGTCTTGTTGCCTGGTGTCAAAGTCACGCTGGTGCATGCAAAGAGTGGCGAAGTACAAACCTGGCAATACGATCAAGGCTTGCGCGGTTATTTAACCGAATCGCTGGCGCAAGCGTCGAATGCAGAAACCGTCATTCCCTTGTTTGAAGGCGAACAGTATGCGAACGCCGATGCCGAAGGTTTTGCCGAAGGCGAAGGCGCAGCATGGGTAGTCGCATGGACAGAAGATGGCGCGGTGGTACGCGAGTCTTACGTCAATCTGATCCCGACATCGAACGGCGGCACGCATGAATCCGGTTTGCGCGAAGGCTTGTTTGGCGCAGTAAAAAGCTTCGTCGAAATGCATTCGCTATTGCCTAAAGGCGTGAAGCTGTTGCCGGAAGACGTGTTCGCGCGCGTCTCGTTTGTGCTGTCGGCCAAGGTGCTCGATCCTCAATTCCAGGGACAGATCAAGGAACGCCTGAACTCGCGCGATGCGGTTCGTCTGGTCGCAACCTATACGCGTCCAGCCTTGGAACTATGGTTGAACCAGCACGTCGATTACGGCAAGAAATTGGCCGAACTCGTCATCAAGCAAGCGCAATCGCGTTTGCGTTCGGCACAAAAAGTAGAGAAGAAAAAATCTTCAGGCGTCGCTGTCTTACCGGGCAAGCTGACCGATTGCGAATCGACAGATACCTCACGCAACGAAATCTTTCTGGTCGAAGGTGACTCTGCTGGCGGCTCCGCCAAGATGGGTCGCGACAAGGAATTTCAGGCGATTTTGCCACTGCGTGGAAAAGTACTGAACTCGTGGGAAACCGAACGCGATCGCCTGTTCGCCAATAATGAGATTCACGATATTGCCGTTGCAATCGGTATCGATCCGCACGGCAAAAACGATACTGTCGATTTCAGCAGCCTGCGTTACGGTCGCATCTGCATCCTGTCTGACGCGGACGTCGATGGTTCGCACATTCAAGTGTTGTTGTTGACGCTGTTCTTCAAGCACTTCCCGCAATTGATAGACCGCGGACACATCTGCATTGCACGTCCGCCGCTGTATCGCGTTGATGCGCCAGCCCGCGGCAAGAAGCCGATACAAAAAATCTACGCGCTTGATGACGGTGAACTGGAAGCAATCGAAGATAAATTACGCAAGGACGGCGTTAAGGACAGCGCGTGGACAATTTCACGCTTCAAAGGGCTGGGTGAAATGAATGCGGAGCAATTGTGGGAAACCACGATGAATCCGGATACGCGTCGCCTGTTGCCAGTCGCTCTCGGTGAATTCGATCTGGACTTTTCCGAAGCGCGCTTCAACATGCTAATGGGCAAAGGTGAAGCAGCGGCACGTCGCACATGGATAGAAGAACACGGCAACGAAGCAGAGGCCGATATCTGATCATGAACATCCTGCATTCTTCCCTGTTGGCTTTATCGCTATCGCTGCTATCCGTCGCTGCGCATGCAGACGTGTACGGCTATATCGACGCCAATGGTGAAGCGCATTTTTCGACTGAAAAACTCGACAAGCGTTATCAGTTGTTTGCGCGCGGTGATCAGGCTTTGAATGCAGCGCGCCTCTTGCCGCTAACGACGGCAGAAAAAGAAACGCCGCTGTTCCGCTATCTGTCGCAACATCCGAATCTGAAGAAGTATGAAAAACTGTTAAACGATGCTGCCAATGAATTCAATCTCGATCCGGCCTTGTTGAAAGCAGTGATGGCAGCCGAATCAGGATTCAATCCAAATGCTGTCTCACCGAAAGGCGCGGTCGGATTGATGCAAGTGATGCCGGCAACTGCCGAACGCTTCGGTTTGCAAGCCGATCGCAAAAAAACTATCGCGCAAAAACTGACAGATCCGCGCACCAATATCCGCATAGGCGCACGTTATCTGCGCGTGCTGCGCAATATGTATCCGAATCAGCAGCATCTGGTGCTGGCTTCGTATAACGCTGGCGAAGGCGCAGTGCAAAAATACAATGATGCGATTCCTCCGTTTGCGGAAACCCGCAATTACGTGAAGCTGGTGACGCAGTTTTACAAGCTATATCAACCGACTTCACGCTTTGCGGATAACGCTGTGTTTTCAAATCGGCGCTCGGATGCCAAGCGCATACACATGACCATCCCGGGACGTCGCGACAGCAATCCAGCTGCAGACACGTCTTCTGCTTACGCAATTACTTCCATCGAATAATCCCCGTAAAACAAAACAATAATGACTGATCAAGCCAATCTTTTTGACACTGCAGTACCAGCCGATGGCGGCGAATCACTGACACTGGCAACCTTTGCCGAACGCGCGTATCTGGATTACGCAATTTCCGTCGTCAAGGGCCGCGCCCTGCCGGACGTCTGCGACGGTCAGAAGCCAGTACAACGCCGCATCCTGTTTGCGATGAATGAGTTAGGGCTGAATGCCAGCGCCAAGCCGCGTAAATCTGCAGCTGTCGTTGGTGATGTGCTGGGTAAATTGCATCCACATGGCGATCAATCGGTGTACGACGCACTGGTGCGTATGGCGCAGGATTTTTCGCTGCGTTATCCATTGATCGATGGCCAGGGTAACTTCGGCTCGCGCGATGGCGACGGTGCTGCAGCGATGCGATATACAGAAGCACGCCTGACGCCGATTGCAAAATTGCTGATGGAAGAAATCGATATGGGTACCGTCGATTTCCAGCCTAACTATGATGGTTCGACAGAAGAACCTAAATTGCTGCCTAGCCGCTTGCCTTTCGTTTTATTGAATGGTGCATCCGGTATTGCGGTTGGTATGGCGACTGAAATTCCATCACACAATCTGCGTGAAGTAGCAACCGCAGCAGTCGCCATCATCCGCAACCCAAAATTAGCGCATGAAGAATTGATGGCGCTAGTGCCTGGCCCAGATTTCCCGGGCGGCGGTCAGATCATCACGTCACCGACTGCGATCAGCGACATCTATGCCAGCGGCCGCGGCAGCGTCAAGGTACGCGCGACATGGAAGATAGAAGACATGGCGCGCGGCCAATGGCAGGCTGTCGTTACCGAACTGCCGCACGGCACATCGTCGCAACGCGTGCTGGAAGAAATTGAAGAACTGACCAATCCGAAGATCAAGCTCGGCAAGAAATCGCTGTCGCCGGAACAACTGGCGTTAAAGCAAACCGTATTGTCCATGCTCGATACCGTGCGTGATGAATCGGGCCGGGAAGCACCGGTGCGTCTGGTGTTCGAGCCGAAATCGAAGAATCAGGATCAGACCGAATTCACCAATATGCTGTTGGCGCACACCTCGCTGGAAACCAGTGTTTCCATCAATCTGGTGATGATAGGCGGCGACGGCAAGCCGCGCCAGAAGGCGCTGGGCGATATCCTGCGCGAGTGGATAGATTTCCGCTTCACGACGATTACCCGCCGTTCGCAATTCAAGCTGCAAAAAGTCGACGACCGCATCCATATTCTGGAAGGTCGCGAGGCGATTCTGCTCAACATCGACAAAGTCATCAAGATCATTCGCGAATCGGATGAACCAAAACCGGCCTTGATGGATGCCTTCAGTTTGTCGGAGCGACAGGCTGATGACATTCTTGAAATCCGACTGCGTCAACTGGCGCGTCTGGAAACCATCAAGATCCAGCAGGAACTGGCCGAATTGCGCAGCGAAAAATCGACGCTGCAGGATCTGCTCGACAATCCGTCGTCAATGAAGCGTCTGGTCATCAGGGAAATCGAAGCGGATGAAAAGCAATTCGGCGACAAGCGCCGCACGCTGATTGAAGTCGCGGAAAAAGCCGTCGTTGAAACCAAAGTGATCGACGAACCTGTGACCGTCGTCATCTCGCAAAAAGGCTGGGTCCGTGCACGCACAGGCCACGGCCACGATGCCGCACAATTCACCTTCAAGGCCAGCGACGCGCTGTACGACACGTTCGAATGCCGCACTGTCGATACGCTACTGGTATTCGGCTCCAACGGACGCATCTATTCAGTTCCAGTCTCTGCGCTGCCAGGTGCACGCGGCGATGGCGTGCCGATCACGACGCTGGTTGAACTGGCGAGCGGCACACGCGTGCTGCATTACTTTGCCGGCCCGGCCGACGTCACCTTGTTAATTGCATCGAGTGCAGGCTACGGCTTTACCGCCAAATCAGGCGACATGGTCAGCCGCACACGCGGCGGCAAATCATTCATCACGCTGGATGACGGCGATGAACCGCTAGCACCGCGTCCGGTAATTGCCGGCGCAAGTGCGATTGCCTGTCTGTCGGAAAAAGGCCGCGTGCTAGTGTTCGGCATCGATGAAATCAAGTCGCTGACCGCCGGTGGTCGTGGTGTGATCCTGATGGAACTGGAAAAGAACGAAAAACTGCTGGCGGCGCAACCGATCAGCCAGCGCGGCGTGATCGTATCCGGCATAGGACGCGGTGCCAAAGCGCAGGAGATCCTGTTGTCGGCATCAGGGCTCGCCGTACACATAGGCAAGCGTGCGCGCAAAGGCAAGGGACTGGAATCGAAGATCAAGGCGACTACCTTGACGCCGGTGACCAAGGCCAGTGCTGAATAATCCGATCATCTGCGCTTGCCATTCCCGCGAAGGCGGGAATCCAGAAATGCCTCGCTATGATTTGACGATAGCTAATGCTGTTCTTTCTTCGGACAAGCTCAGTTGCCGGGGGTGGCCCGGCTGCCACCTTCTTTCTTTGCTTCGCCAAAGAAAGAAGGCAAAGAAAGGCGACGCAGAAGCCGTTGCCCGCTGCGCGGGTTCCCAAGTCAAGCAATCATCAGTCGGGAGCACAAACAAACTCGCCTTTGGCTCAAACAGGTTTGCGCTCTTTATCCGCCTGACGATTGCTTGCCTTGGCAACGTCACATGCGGTTAAGGTCAGAAACAACATCAGACCTAACTTCAACAACACCCCCAACATCAAAAGCTCCTGTTCCTGGCATCAACCTGCGTTGTTGTTGAACTTGATGTTGAATTTGATGTTGCTTTTGAATTTTGAAGTTGAACTTCACCCGCTGTGACGCTGCCGTTTGTGCGGAGCAGAAAATGGATAAAGAAGTGAACGCTGTTTGAGCGAAGCGAGTTTCGTTCGCTTCCCATTTTTTGATTTGCACAAATGGGAAGCCCGAAGGGCCAGCGGCTGTGCGGTCGCCTTCTTTTGCTTACTTTTCTTGGCGAAGCAAGAAAAGTGAGTAGCCGCCGGGCTACCCCCGGCAACTCACCACGAAGAAAGAACAGCCTTAGCTAGCGACAAACTCGAACGAGGCACCTGAATGCCAACCCGCTCGAAAAGAGCCATCCGATTAAATCCACAAAATAAAACTGGCCGCTCCTTTCGGCAGCGGCCAGTTTTATTATCTTTGCATGCGATCAATCAAATTTTCGCCGCAATCAATTTCGCCAACTTAGAAACGCCTTCACGAATCTTTTCCGGCGGCACCGTAACAAAACTCAAGCGCAAGGTATTTTTCTGCGGCTCATTTGCATAAAAAGGCGCCCCCGGAACGAAAGCCACATTTTGCGCAATCGATTCTTCCAGCAACTGCATGCAATCTATATGTTCAGGCAGAGTGACCCAGATGAACATGCCACCTTCCGGTTTGTTCCACGTCACGCCAGCAGGGAAGAATTCGGTCAGCGCATCCAGCATGGCCTGACATTGATTCGCGTACAGAGTGCGTATCGATGGAATGTGCTTCGCGAGGAAGCCGTCCTTGATCGCTTCGTACACCACCATCTGCGTCAATTGCGAGGTGTGCAAATCGGCGGCCTGTTTCGCTTGTTCCAGCTTGCGTACCAGCGGCACCGGCGCAACGACGTAGCCAAGACGAATGCCAGGGGTCAGCACTTTGGAAAACGATCCCAGATAAATAACGCCGCTAGGATTCATAGTCAGCATCTTCGGCAATGGCTCGCCGTTGTAGCTCAACGCGCCATAAGGATCATCTTCGATCAATGGCAGGCCGAGGCGTGCGCAGGTTTCGACCAATGCAAAGCGACGTTCGACTGACATCGTGCGACCAGTCGGATTCTGGAAATTCGGCAACGCATACAAGAGGCGGGCACCGTCGGCGATTTTTTCTACTTCTTCCGGCAGCAAACCGAAGTCATCGGTAGGAATCGAAACGAACTTGGGTTGATACACAGAGAATGCTTGCAGCGCGCCAAGATAGCTAGGCGTTTCCACCAGCACCTTGCTGTTATCTTCGATCAATACCTTGCCAAGCAAATCCAGCGCTTGCTGCGAACCCGACACCATCAACACTTGATCTGGCGTGATCGTCACACCTTCAATAGACAATGAATCGGCTATCCATTCACGCAAAGGTGCGTAACCATCGCTAGGGCCGTATTGCAAAGCGACCTTGCCCTGACGCGACAACACCGTATCGAAGGCCGCTTTCATGTGCTCGACCGGGAAGGTTTCCGGCGAAGGCAAACCACCGGCGAAGGAGATGATGTCCGGGCGCATCGTGATTTTCAGGATTTCGCGGATGACCGAACTTTGCAGTTGTTCTGCGCGGTGTGCGAATTGCCATTTGATCGGCGTTGGATTTTCGATTTTCATTATTGCGATGCTTTATGACTGCGGTGTGATGACCAGGATGCTACTCAATACAGGTACAGCAATTTCTTGATCTTGATTAATTAACTTCAGCGATCAATTCGATCTCTACGCAAGCGCCCAAGGGAATTTGCGCAACGCCGAATGCCGAACGTGCATGCTTGCCTTGTTCGCCAAAGACTTCACCGAACAATTCGGAGGCGCCATTGGTGACCAGATGTTGTTCAGTGTAGTCGCCAGTCGAATTGACCAGGCTCATGACCTTGACGATGCGTGTGACGCGATTCAAATCGCCGTCGCAGGCTGCTTGCAAGGTCGCGATCAGATCGATGGCAACGCCGCGCGCAGCAATCTTGCCTTCTTCGGTGCTCATGTTTTTACCCAACTGGCCGACCCACGGTTTGCCGTCCTTCTTGGCGATATGGCCGGACAGGAACACCGTGTTACCGCTTTGCGCAAACATCACATATGCCGCGGCGGGTGTCGCCACTGCCGGCAGTTCGATGTTCAGCGCTTTCAGTTTTTCGTAAAAAGACATGCAAACTCCAGAATAGTGGATGCCATTTCCACACACGCAGAAATGCCAAATGAATAGGTGTCCGTGCACTGCAATTGCGACAACAACGCGCATCTTGCAAAAGTGTCATTGCGAAATGGCACAGTCACGGCAGGAATAAGCATGATTATCTCAAATCCGCGGCATTTCTTGCCAACTATCGACGCGATGCAGCAAGACAGGCGAATTGCCCCGCAAAACGAAATGCGAGGCGACAGCCACATGATACCAAGGCAAGGCGTTTTCTGTTGATTTGCTGCTCAAGTCCGGCGTTTGATGGCCATTTTTTTACCAGCGGCGACGACTGAAATAATCGCGAGAGCAAAAAGGAAGGTACGTAGCTCCAGCGCTTCGCCAAGAATCGCCGCAGCACCCAGCAGTGTAAGGAAGGGTTGTATTAATTGCACCTGGCCGACACGTGCGATGCCGCCTAATGCCAGTCCTTTGTACCAAAAGAAAAATCCGATAAACATAGAGAACAGCGAGACATAGGCAAAGCCGACCCATGCGCCCGCCGATGCCTTGACACCGTAATGGAAGGCCAGCCAGATCGTCATCGGCAATACGATCGGCATGGACAAGACCAGCGCCCACGAAATCACTTGCTGGCCGCTCATGGATTCCGACAAGCGCCCACCTTCCGCATAGCCCATCGCGGCGGCAATCACGGCAATCAGCATCGCCAGATCACCCAGTTGAAAAGAACCGGCGCCCTCTTCCAATGCAAACCCGGCAACCAATGCACTACCTACCAATGCCGTAATCCAGAATCCTGTCGAAGGTCGTTCGCCAAAGCGCAAGGCGCCGAACAAGGCTGTCGCCAGCGGCAAGATACCCAGCATGATCGCGCCATGCGAAGCGGAAATCTGGCTCATCGCTATCGAAGAAAATACCGGGAAGCCAACCACCACACCCGATGCAATGATGCACAAAGATTTCACTTGCGCCCGGGTCGGACGTGGAGCGTTGGTCCACCACAGCAATAGCACCGAACAACAGGCAGCAACCACTGCGCGCCCGAGTGCCATCAAGACCGGGTTCAATTCCGCCACTGCCACACGCGTGAACGGCAAGGTCAGGCTGAAGATCGCAATGCCTATCGCCCCCAGCCACATTCCTTTTGTTTCAGATGTCATGGATTTCATATTGGCCGGCACTTTAGCAGTGCCGACCGCCTCATCGACAGTGGTGGCGATGGCGCCCGGGCTTTCATGCGCGCTCATGACCAGATCGCCCATGCTGAATAAAGCGTCAGCGCGATCATGATGGCGCAAAACAGGCGCTGCCATTTTTCCTGCGTCAGATAACGTCGCAACACTGCGCCTGTCGCGGCCCAGATACTCAGACACGGCAGATTGATTGCACTGAATAACAGGCAAAACACGGCTATCGCCAACCACACCGGCTGGACGGGCGGCAGGAAGGCAGACGCGCCAGTCACTGCCATCACCCATGCTTTGGGATTGGCGAACTGAAAGAGTGCCGCACCGATGAACGACATCGGCCGCGCACTCTCATTTTCACTGCGACCAAACGCCATGCTGCGCAATTGCCACGCCAGATAGATGAGGTAAGTGGAACCTATGGCTTTCAATACGATATGCAGCACGGGGAGCGCCATGATCAGACTGCCTGTTCCGGCTGCGCACAGCGCTAGCATCACGCCAAAACCAAAAACGACACCCAGCATGTGCGGAATGCAACGCGCAAAACCGAAACGAATGCCGGATGAGGTCAACATGATGTTGTTCGGCCCCGGCGTGATCGACGAAACGAAGGCAAAGACGGACAGCGGCAGCAGAGATTCCATATTGTTCCAAGAGGATGGCAAAGCGATCCTGGCATCGCTCTGCTATTTTTATAGTCAAAACATCCTAATCGACAAAACCAATACAGTACCAGTACACTTCAGGAATTAATCTCTCCACTGTCATGGCAATATGACCAATACAGCTAAATCTCGCAGCACCGCCGCCACTTCTATTTTAGTGGCGACTTCAACCCCTAGCGATTTGCCGCGTCCGCTTTTATCGCGCCAGGCCGATAGCTCGCTGATCGAACAAATCGTGCAACTGGTGACGTCGCGCATAGACGATAAATTGCTACGCACCGGCGCACGCATGCCTTCGATACGGCAATTCTCGGATGAGCATGGCGTGTCGCGCTTTACCGTGGTGGAAGCCTATGACCGACTGGTTGCCGGCGGCTTGCTGGAATCGCGCCGCGGCTCAGGGTTTTATGTGCGCGATCGCGCCCCCATGCTGGCATTGCGCAAGTGCGGTACAACGAGACCTAGTGCCGCATCCTCCCAACAGCTGGATGTCGTCTGGCTGGTGCGTAATATGTTCCGCCAACTGCCGGCAGAGAAAATGCCCGGCGTGGGTTCACTGCCCAACGAGTGGCTGGATGGCGATCTGGTCGGCAATGCGCTGAGATCCGTCAGCCGGCAAAATCAGAATATGCTGCTGCAATACGGTACGCCGCAGGGCTTTCTGCCGCTACGCCAGCAACTACAATTGAAAATGGCTGAACTGGAGATATCCGCCACGCCGGATCAGATCGTCACCACCTCCGGTGTGACGCAAGCATTGGATCTGGTGGCGCGCCATTACATCCAGCCCGGCGACACGATTTTTGTCGACGATCCGGCCTGGTTCCTGATGTTCGGTTCGTTTGCAATGCTGGGGGCCAAAGTGGTCGGCATCCCGCGCCTGTCTGACGGTCCAGATATCGGCAAGCTGGCCGAACTGGCCGCCTTGCACAGGCCGAAATTATTCGTCATCAATTCCGTCCTGCACAATCCAACCTCGACTTCATTATCCGCAGCCAAGGCCTTCCAGGTATTGAAAACCGCCGAGCAATACAATTTCATGATTGTCGAAGACGATATCTATTGCGATATGCACCCAGGTACCAGCGTGCAGGCAGCGACGCGCATTGCAGCACTCGATCAATTGAATCGCGTGATCTATCTGGGCGGATTTTCTAAAACGTTGGCGGCTAATTTGCGCGTCGGCTTTATCGCGACCTCACACGAGATCGCACGTCATTTATCCGACCGCAAGATGCTGAGCGCATTGACCACCACCGAAGTCACCGAACGCGTGGTCTACAAGGTGCTGTCCGAAGGGCACTACCGCAAACACAGCGATCGCCTGCGCACCAAGCTGGATGCCGTACGCGACAAGACCGCACGGCAAATGGAGCGCATCGGCGTCAAGATCAATTTCAACACGCCGGCCGGTATGTTTCTCTGGACCGATATGGGCTGCGATACCAATGTCCTCACGGAGAAAGCGATGGAGGAAGGCTATCTATTGGCGCCCGGCAGCCTGTTCTCACCTAGCCAACTGCCGTCGACTAATATGCGTTTCAACATTGCTGCAATGGGCGACCCAGGCCTCTTGAAATTTCTGGAGCGAACCATAGATCAGCTGCGCAGCAAGACTTGAAATTGCAGCTTTCGCCCCAATTTTCGACGAAACGTTTGAAAGTCTGGCTCAGGTCTGGCTCAGGTCTGGCTCAGGTCTGGCTTACTCGCAGCGCCCGCAATATCATTCAAGGTTGGCGAGTGAGCTACAGACTTTTAACATCGCTTACACAGTAAAACCCACATTCTTTTTTGACACTCGAGGTAAAAATGGCCGCATCCGAACAAAAAAATCCAGAAAAACAAACCCTGGGCTTTCAAGCCGAAGTAAAACAATTGCTGCAACTGATGATTCATTCCTTGTATTCCAACAAGGAAATTTTCTTGCGTGAGTTGATCTCGAACGCATCCGATGCAGCCGACAAACTGCGCTTCGAAGCAATCGACAACAGCGCATTGTTCGAAAACGATCCCGACCTGAAAATCACGGTCAGCTTCGACAAGGAAAAACGCACGATCACGATCAGCGATAACGGCATCGGCATGACGCGCGACGACGCGATCGAGCATCTGGGCACCATCGCCAAGTCCGGCACCAAGGAATTCTTTTCGCGGCTATCCGGCGACCAGCAAAAAGATGCCGCACTGATCGGCCAGTTCGGCGTCGGCTTCTACTCCGGCTTCATCATCGCCGACCGCATCACGGTGGAAACCCGCCGCGCCGGCACCGCAGCAAGGGAAGGCGTGCGCTGGGAATCCGAAGGCGCGGGCGACTTCACCGTCGAAGCGATCGACAAGCCGAGCCGCGGTTCCGACGTCATCCTGCATCTGCGCGAAGGCGAAGATGAATTCCTGTCGTCGTGGAAACTGAAATCCATCATCCGCAAATATTCGGACCACATTTCGCTGCCTATCATGATGGCGAAAGAAGAATGGGACGAAGAGAAAAAAGAAACCGTCACCCGCGACGAACTGGAAACCATCAACCAGGCCAGCGCACTGTGGGCCCGCAGCAAGAACGACATCACGCCTGAGCAATACACAGAGTTTTACAAACATGTATCGCACGATTTCGGTGACCCGCTGACCTACACGCACAATCGCGTCGAAGGCCGCAGCGAATACACGCAGTTGTTGTACATCCCTACGCAAGCACCCTTCGATCTGTGGGACCGCAACAAACGTGGCGGCATCAAGCTGTACGTCAAACGCGTCTTCATCATGGATGATGCCGAGCAGTTGATGCCTGTGTATTTGCGCTTCGTCAAAGGCGTGATCGATTCGGCCGACCTGCCACTGAACGTCTCGCGCGAAATCCTGCAGGAATCGCGCGACGTCAAAGTCATACGCGAAGGTTCTACCAAACGCGTATTAGGCATGCTGGAAGAACTGGCAAACGCCGACGAGCAAGAGAAAAAAGACAAGTACGCGACCTTCTGGGACGCTTTCGGCCAGGTCTTGAAAGAAGGCATGGGCGAAGACGCCACCAACAAGGATCGCATCGCCAAACTATTGCGCTTTGCCTCGACCACCGGCGACAGCGATGCACAAACCGTGTCGCTTGCCGACTACGTGTCGCGCATGAAAGAAGGCCAGACAAAAATTTTCTACGCTACCGGCGAGTCATACAACGCCGCGAAGAACAGCCCGCACCTGGAAATCTTCCGCAAGAAAGGCATTGAAGTCCTGCTACTGACCGATCGCGTTGATGAATGGATGTTGTCTTACCTCGAAGAATTCGAAGGCAAGGAACTCGCATCCGTTGCCAAAGGCGATCTCGATCTCGGCCAACTGGAAGACGAGGCAGAGAAAAAACAGCACCAGGAAACCGAAGAGCAATACAAGGAACTGGTAGGCAAGATGCAAACCGCACTGGCCGACAAGGCCAAGGAAGTGCGCATTACCTTCCGCCTGACTGACTCACCTGCCTGCCTGGTCGCCGATGAAAATGAATTGTCCGGCAATCTGCTGCGGATGTTGAAAGCGGCGGGTCAAAATGCTCCGGACGCAAAGCCGATTCTGGAAATCAATCCGGATCATCCATTGGTGCAGCGTTTGAAATATGAAGACGCAAAATTCGATGACTGGTCGAACATCCTGTTTGATCAGGCGCTGCTGGCAGAAGGTGGCAACCTGAGCGATCCGGCTGGATTTGTGAAGAGACTGAATGAAATGTTGTTAGGTATGACCGGAAAATAATTCCGCATTGCTAGTCCCGAATAAACAAGGCCACACTTTAGTCAGTGTGGCCTTGTTTTTTATGAAGCGACCCATCCACTGAAAACGATTTCTACCTCATACAGATAGTCGGCGATCGGCACGAACCAGATGCCGCACGCACGTCACATCACATCACATCATCCTGGAACGCTATCGATTCAGCTGATTTCTCATCGCCTCAATTCGCTACTAACATCGAACATTTGTTGCGCCTGGCACGCTAGCTTTTCGCCCGCATCGGCAATATCCAGTCAGGCCGGATGTAATGGCAGGTATAGCCATTCGGATAATGCTGAAGATAATCCTGATGCTCGGGTTCAGCATCCCAGAATGGCCCGGCCGCCGCTATTTCTGTGGTTACTTTCCCTGGCCACAAACCCGATGCCTCGACATCGCGCACGGCTTCCTCGGCGACGTGCTTCTGTTCATCGTTTATATAGAAAATGGCTGACCGGTAGCTGGTGCCCACATCATTGCCTTGACGATTCTTGGTGCTGGGATCGTGGATTTGAAAAAAGAAGGCGAGTAGATCTCTGTAGCTAGTCACGCTTGGGTCAAAGATGATTTCTATCGACTCGGCATGCGTTCCATGGTTCCTGTATGTGGCGTTCGGCACATCTCCGCCGGAATAGCCCACATGCGTGGATAAAATCCCGGGGCGGCGGCGCAGCAAATCCTGCATACCCCAAAAACAGCCGCCGGCAAAAATTGCACGTTCAGTGGTTTGGCTCATTGCACTCCTTCGATTTATTTAATCCGTCTATAAGCAGTCAGCGCTTGTGTTACATCATGGCTGAGATTATCCATATGGGGATGTCTTTGCCAATTTCATTCAGCGCTTGAACAAACGCTCGCGCACATGCTCTTCATGAAACACCTGATGCGACGGCTTGACCAGATCACTGCAACTGAATATTTCGATCAATCGCTAGATTACCGTTCTGGCGATGCTACGGTAGTAAAACACTTTTCATGCCCATCCAAAACGTCCCGTCTAAATGCTGCGAAAGTGCGATACCCAATCATTACTCAAGCTGCTTAATACGCGGGTTACGCTGGTGACATTACTCTGCACGCGATGCAAATGATTAGCAGATGAGTAGCCGCAAGAATGATGCCGGCTGAGCCTACTAACGTGCAAAATATATGTAAAGAATCCGGATCGATTGTTCTGATAGAAAGAATCCTCTATTCCAGTAATTCATTGTCCAAGATATATCCGAATGCTTTAATGACACATGAATACTCCGCGTACTCCCCCAACTTCAATACCGATCTGGTTTATATGCATTACGGCGAGCCTGGGACTGGCCGTGGCAATGGGCGTCGGCCGATTTGCTTTTACGCCCTTGCTACCTTTGATGCAGCGCGAGGGATTGATAGACGGGACGGCGGGTGCATGGCTGGCTTCTGCCAACTATGTCGGCTATTTCTTGGGCGCATTGACTGCAGCTTATTTGCCGGGAAAAACACGCATTCAAGTGATGCTCAGCCTGCTGGCAACGGTTGTATTTACCATGGGCATGACAGCGCTGACTCACCTGGCTGGCTGGATCATGCTTCGACTATTGGCAGGCATCGTGAGTGCATGGGCGCTGATACTCATCAGCGGCTGGTCGATGACTGCCCTAGCCCTGCGCAAGCGCAGTGATGCCGGTGGCTGGGTATTTGCCGGTGTAGGTATCGGTATTGCATTGGCGGGTGGCTGGGTCTGGTGGCAAAACGACGTAGACGCACTATCGCTGTGGACACAACTGGGCTGGCTGTCGCTCGGTTTAACCATCATTATCGTAGTGCTCTGGCCGGATGCAAGCACGGCTGCACTACCGAATCGTCATGTACCGGTGGATGCATTGATTCACTATCCAGCCCCAGTCCACCGGCATAGCAAGGCACTGGTCCTTTGTTATGGCGCTCTGGGCTTTGGCTATATTTTGCCGGCAACCTATTTGCCGACATTGGCTCAGGGCCTGATCGACGATCCGCGGCAATTTGGCTTGCTATGGCCGATCTTTGGTTTGGCAGCAGCCGTTTCCACGCTGCTGGCGGGACGCGCTTTGCGTCACTGGAAGGGCCGCAATATTTGGGCTGCCAGTCATCTCACATTAGCGACAGGTTGTGCCTTGCCATTATTCAGTCATTCAGGCTGGGCTATCATGCTGGCAGCTATTTTCGTCGGCGGGACTTTCCTGGTGGCGACCATGACGGGCTTGCAGGAAGCACGTCACATGATGCCGACGAATCCCAAACCATTACTCGCACGCATGACGGCAGCGTTTGCTCTCGGCCAAATCGCCGGGCCGCTCGTGGCGTTGATGTTCAATCATGTGCCGGTTCCCGCCCTTCATTTGAGCGGACTGGAACTGGCGCAAGCCTTGGCTGCGTTGCTGCTTTTGATCAGCGCACGATGGCTGTATCACTCGCAGCAAAAGTCGGAGCAGGCGGGCGACTGTCATTAAAACTCTACTCATATCTATTTAGCTCCACGCTCAACTACTGTTTAAAGCTCATCGCACCGTCGAATCAAATACTAAAAAACAATATTCAACTCCCAATCCCAACCTTCAGCGTGCTGGCAGGCACAGGCCGATGACGGATGAAGGGTGTTTGATTGCACGTGTTTTATTGATCTGCCCATCCCAGGTTCAGCATGAAAAAGAACGCTGGCACTCCGTTTCCCTGCCGCATCGCCTGGCCCTTTCTGGTATCCTTCCGCGCTGCGCATCGTGTTGCGAAATCATGAAAAAACCAGGCGCACCCCGGTAGGCCACAAACCTGCAGCAGGCTAGACAAGACGAACATGCAACACCCACTGCTTGCCCCCCGCTGCCTGTATATCGATGAAGGAATGAATAAAAATGAAATGTGCATTGGTAGGATCCCGTTACTTCGGCGCCTTGGTGTTCGAAACGCTGCGCAAGGAAGCCGGTATCGAATTCACGAGCGTAGTCGCTCCCGCTGAAGATGACCGATTGGCGCAAGCTGCACGCGCGGCCGGCGTCCCGCTGCACGTACTCGAAAATCCGCGGTTTGTGCCGGGAGAAGCGATTGCAGAAGGCACCGACATCATTCTCGCCGCACACACGCATGCACGCGTCAGTGACGAAGCGCTGGCACGCGCGCGTTTGGGCGGTATCGGTTATCACCCTTCGTTGCTGCCTAGACATCGCGGCATTGCTGCGGTCGAATGGACAATTCTGGAAGGCGATCCTATCGCTGGCGGCTCGATTTATCACCTGGCCGACGGCTGGGATGCCGGCGCCATCGCAGCACAAGACTGGTGCTTTGTAGAAAAAGGCGAAAACGCACGCGAATTGTGGGAACGCGCGCTGGCACCGATGGGCCTGCAACTGTTGAGCAAGGTCATCCATCACGCCAGTGAGCACGGCGCACTGCCGGCGTTCCAGCAAGATGCGCGCTTTGCCACCAAGGCACCGATGATTCGCAAGTCGGTCGTGCTGACCGAGGAAGTATCTTCGGACACCACGTCGCTGATCGTATCCATTGTCGGCACCGACAGGCACGGCATCGTCAGTTCTCTGGCCGACCGTGCACACCGCTACGGCGCCAACTGGGCAGCCAGTCGCCTGACCAGAATTGCAGGAGAATTTGCCGGCATGGTGCATTTCGAGGTGCCGCGCGAGAACGCCGATGCGCTCGCCAATGCGCTGCGCGGACTGGAATCCAGTGGCTTGCAAGTGGTCATTGCCAAGAGCGACGGCGCTCAGGTATCAGATGGGATCAAGAGCGTGGAACTCGAACTGATCGGCGATGATAGAGTCGGGATCGTCAGCAGCCTGACCAAAATTTTGGCTGAGCGCAATATCAGTATCGAAAACATACACACCGAGATCGTGCGTAGCGGCGTGTCCGGCAAGCAAACATTCAAGATAGGCGCGCACTTGCTGGTTCCTGCCAAATTGTCCATCGATGACTTGCGCAAAGAGCTGGGCACCCTGGCGCACGCGATGATGCTCGACATCGGGCTGGACGAAAAGCCAGCGCCTGGCGCAACTGCCTGAATGCAGGCTTGACCGCAGCGCCTGCCGGCTGAATCAGGCAGGCAAAACGGACCGCCAAACCGGCATTCATGGCGCCATCCGGGGTGGGAAGCCGCCACTTTGGTAAAATCTACCCTTTTCGGCATTCTGTGCCTTTTGTGGCCTTGTCAGGTAAACCCTGGCCAGGCCTAATTTATTCATTTTTGCTGGAGCAAACGTGCCAGGTCTATTACCCAACGTCGATCCCGACGGTCTTCTCGAATATTCTGTCGTCTATACCGATCGCGCGATCAACCATATGTCCGAACGCTTTCAAGGCGTGATGAAGGATATTTCCCGGACCTTGAAACACGTCTACAAGGCGCAATCGGCCGTTGTCATGCCCGGTAGCGGCACCTTCGGCATGGAAGCCGTCGCACGGCAGTTCGCAACCCAGCAGCAATGTCTGATCATCCGCAATGGCTGGTTCAGCTACCGCTGGACGCAGATTCTGGACATGGGCAGTATTCCTGCCGGCACCACCGTGCTGAAGGCACGTCAGCTGGAAGATTCAGCGCAAGCGCCTTTTGCCCCGCCTCCTATCGCCGAAGTGGTGGCCACGATCGCAGCGACCAAACCGGCGGTGGTGTTCGCTCCGCACGTGGAAACCGCTTCCGGCATCATGCTGCCGGATGACTACATGCGCCAGGTGTCTGACGCCGTGCATGCAGTCGGCGGCCTGTTCGTGCTGGATTGCATCGCCTCGGGCACCATGTGGGTCGACATGCAAGCCACCGGCGTCGACGTTCTGATCAGCGCGCCGCAAAAAGGCTGGAGCGCTTCGGCCGGCTGTGCATTCGTGATGTTGAGCGCGCGCGCACGCGAAAAAATCGATTCCACCCAAAGCACCAGCTTCGCCTGCGATTTGCGCAAGTGGTTGCAAATCATGGAATCCTACGAACAAGGCAACGTCGCCTACCACACCACCATGCCTACCGATGCGCTGACAGTCCTGCGCGGCGTGATGGAAGAAACCGCTGCCTACGGCTTCGACAAAGTCAGAGCCGAGCAACAGGAACTGGGCGACAAAGTGCGTGCACTGCTGGTATCCAAAGGGTTCAAGAGCGTCGCGGCAGAAGGCTTTCAAGCGCCGGGCGTCGTGGTGAGCTACACCAATGATGACGGCATACAATCGTCCAGGAAATTTGTCGCGGCGGGCTTGCAGACCGCAGCGGGCGTTCCATTGCAGTGTGATGAACGGGCTGACTTCAAGACTTTCCGCGTCGGACTGTTTGGTCTGGACAAGCTGCACAACATCGAGCGCACCGTAGCCAACCTGACCAACGCGTTGGACACGATCGTTTAAAAAGCACTACTGCAGGATGCAATCAGTCAGGACGTACAAACAATTAAATCCGGCTAGCGTTCAAGTTGCAGACAAAAAAGCCACGCTATATGCGTGGCTTTTTTGTCGCTGCAATGTAGAAACGTCCTTCGATGCATGCCTTCGCTTATCCCCTGAATACGCCTATATCGCAGATTCAAGGGACAAATCACTTCACGCCTTGAGCCCCTGCGTCAACACATCGGCAGTCACTTCATTCAGATCCACACCGCGTGTTTTTGCCAGTGCCTGCAATTGCTGGACCAAATCGCTATTGAGCTTGACCGCGAACGGTATCAATCCCAGCGCCTGATCGCGCTTGCGCTGTTCACGCCTATCTATCGCTACCGCATTATCTCCGCCAAAAACCGTTGCGCCGGGTGCAATCATCTTGCCCATCAGTTTCTTGGCGTCGCTCTTTGCCATTCCGCTCTTTTTCATTATCTATGGTCTCGTTGATTTAAACCGGCCATTGTACGCAGGGATCAAATGCTTACGAATGTAAAAACGCACAGGGCGCCCGCCACGCGCAAGGGTAGATCGAGCGCTTCTGTGCAATCAACCCTTCTTGCCGCCAAATACCAGCAGCAAGCCGCCAATCACAATCGCGCCGACGCCGGCCCAGATCGGCACATTCACCGTCTCTTTTTCCTGCACTGAAAATTGCAACGGTCCCAGTTTCGCTTCATGCGTTTCTTTCGTATAACTGAAGCTGCCGTAAACCAGGCCCAGGGTACCCGCCACGATCAATACTATTCCTGCCAGTTTTGCTGCATTCATCTTCTTCTCCTTCGTGATTTAACTTCGGAATATCGGTAACAGCCAGACAATGCATCATTTCGTGGAGCAACGGTAAAAGCAATGACGATACCCTGCACAAATACCTGTGCAATGCACATTCGATTTAACCTTTTAACTTGTGATCTTCATTCTTGGCATCTTCCATTGCCTCCGGCTCAAGCTCTTCCGCCGAGCGATTCAGGTGGATGAATACACCCCAAGCAGCCAACAGAAATGCAGTGGCGACCAAAATACTTGCGGCATAGGGAAGTTGTTCCGGTGCTTCATGCAAGGCCTTGAAGGTGGCGACCAAACCTTCGATTGCGAGGGCAACGATGACCACGACAAAGAACCGCGACAGAAAACGCCGCACCCGCGTCGGGGCACTGATGTCCGCATCACGTACCACTTCTTCTTCGACTATCGTTTCCGCTATCTGCAGGGCCACGACGGCCGCAGCCAGCAAACCCACGGCTTCAATAATGTGTTGTGCCGCGGCTTGATCGAGACTGCCGATAAAGGCCAGCCAGCCCATTCGTGCCGCAATGACAATCAGCATCAGTGCTGCACAGGCAAAAAACAAAGCCATCAAACCGTGTATGACGCGAAATACTGTGATGACTTGCTTCATTGGTGATCCTTTATAAGGCTTGCGAATAAAATATCAAAAGACTTGGCGACCTATCGTCCGCCCGTCACATCCAGCAAACTGCCGGTCGTATAAGAAGCCTTGTCCGACAATAACCACAATACCGCTTGTGCGACTTCATTGGCTTCGCCCCCGCGCTGCATAGGCACGTTGCTCTTGACCCGATCGACGCGTCCGGGTTCACCGCCGGTGGCATGTATCTCGGTATAAATCACGCCCGGCCGCACGGCATTGACGCGTATGCCTTCGGTCGCGACTTCCTTCGCCAGCCCTATCGTCAGCGTATCGATGGCACCTTTTGATGCTGCATAATCGACATATTCGCCGGGGCCTCCGGTACGGGCGGCGACCGACGATATATTCACGATGGCACCGCCGCTGCCGCCATGCAGGGTAGACATGCGCTTGACCGCTTCGCGCGCGCACAGAAAACTGCCCAGAATATTGGTCGTGAATATACGTTGCATGCGTGCCGCATCCATTTGATCGACGCGCATCTGCTTCTCCAGAATACCGGCATTGTTGACCAGTGCCGTCAGCGTACCGAACTTTTGATCGACAGTCTGGAACAGATGCAGGATGTCGGACTCGACCGCCATGTCAGCCACGATGGCGATGGCTTCGCCGCCCGCCTGTGTGATGCCATCGACCACGGCATCGGCCGCGGCCTTGTTGCGCAGATAACTGATGCAGACGGCATAACCGTCGAGCGCGCCCAGTTTGGCGATCTCTGCACCGATGCCGCGACTGCCGCCAGTGACGATCATCACTTTTTTGCTCATGTGGTCTCCTGTTGGTTCTTGTCGATAGGACTGCATAGACTGACTACGATAGGTCGCGCGTACATTAAAATACCAGCATGCCAGCTTCTCGCCAACCGCCTCTTCCATCATCCTTGCTGACCGGTTTCCCCCCTGTCATCGACAAGCATACGGAAATCCTGTTTCTCGGCAGCTTTCCCGGTGAGGCTTCACTGCAGGCACAACAGTATTACGCGCATCCGCGCAATCAGTTCTGGCGCCTGCTTTCTGCGCTCATCGACGATGACCTGGTCGCGCTGCCCTACACAGAAAGATTAGACCGATTGCTGAGTCATCGCATCGGCGTATGGGATGTGATCGCTGCCTGCGCGCGCGAAGGCAGTCTGGATAGCGCGATCCGCGACGCGCAACACAATGACTTGAAGATATTGAAAGAACAATGTCCCGCCTTGCGCCGCATAGGCTTCAATGGCCAAACGTCGGGCAAGCAGGCACCCTTGTTTGCGGCGGCCGGTTTTGCAACGTATGTATTGCCTTCCTCATCACCAGCGTATGCCGTGATGACATTTGAACAGAAGCTGGCTGTCTGGCGCGGTATCATGCCTGACTTAAATGCACGACCTTAAACATTTCCCACAGAATTCATGCTGATCAAACGTAAATCCATAGAAGCCGATGCCAATTTGAAAAGCGGCCCAGGCAAGAAATCCACCGCCGCCGACAAGTCTAAACCGGCAGCCAAGCCGCGCAAGGTCAAGTTCGCACCGGTCACCCTGTCGGAACAGTTCGGCGTCCGTTACCTGCATTTCGGTACCGAATGGGTGCAAGGCGCAATGCGCATCAGCAAACCCGACTGGATAGAACTGGAATATGCGCAGCAGATGATGGCGTGGATGCTATTCAACGAGCAGCCGCAACATATCGTGCAACTCGGACTGGGCACAGGCTCGCTGACCAAGTTCAGCTACAAATGGTTTCGCGAAGCACGCATCACGGCAGTCGATTTAAATCCGTCGGTGATCACCATCTGCGAAACCATGTTCAAGCTACCGCCGAATGACGAGCGACTCAGCGTGATCGAGATAGATGCACTCGAATATGTGAATGACCCCGCCAATCTGGGACGCATCGATGCGCTGCAGGTCGATGTTTACGACGCGACCGCACGCGGCCCGGTTCTGGATACGCCGGAATTTTATCAATCGTGTGCCGCCTGCCTGACACCGAACGGCATAATGACGGTGAACCTGTTCGGCGATCATCCCAGTTATGCGAGGAATCTGAGTGCAATGCACTTTGCCTTCGACACCGTGATCTCCTTGCCGGAAGTACATGACGGCAATGTGATCGCGATTGCCTTTAATTCAACACCTACGCTGGACATCGCTGCACTGTATGAACGTGCAGCGCAGATTACCGCGACCACCAAGCTGCCCGCAAAATCCTGGGTCAATGGCATCAAGGCATGGCAGGCCCAGCAATAAAGCAACAATCAAGCGGCACGCCTGCACTGCCCTGCATCCCGGTCGTCGTGCAATTCGCTATCGCTTATTCAGCCGTGTTAACATCGCTGCACGGTTCCATCTAATGGGTCATGGTCATGCCAACTGCTAACGCTGTACCGATTGCAACGAACAAATCTGCCGCCAAAAAACTGGATCTGCAGCAGATTTTTACCTGGCTGCTGGCAGACGGCATCGTCGCCAAGGATGATGTCAAAACCTTCTATAACCAGGCCCAGGCCATCTTCAAAAATGCACCGATCGCGATGCATCCGCTGGTCGCCGTTGCACAGTGCAAGCTGCTATCGGCAGCGATCCCGCACCGCCCGGTCACACTCGACTGGCTGACCGAATGGCTGGCCGGCAAAGTCAAACTACCCTTCTATCGCATCGATCCGCTGAAGATCGATTTCACTCGCGTCGCTGATGTGATGTCCGCCTCTTATGCAACGCGCTTCCAGATTCTGCCGGTTGAAATGACCCCTAGCGAATTGGTGATTGCGACCTGCGAACCATCTGCCGCCGAATGGGAAGCGGAAATCGCCAAAATCACGCGCCGCAACGTCAAACTGGTGATCGCCAATCCACTGGAAATCGGTCAATACACGACGCAATTTTTTGCGCTGGCAAAGTCGATCAAGGGCGCCAAGAAACTCAACGGCCAGGACATCGCGCTACGCAACAATTTCGAGCAGCTGGTCGAACTCGGCAACAGCAGCAAGCAGGTCGATGCCAACGATCAGCACATCATCAATATCGTCGACTGGTTGTGGCAATACGCGTTTGAACAACGTGCGTCGGATATTCATCTGGAACCGAAGCGCGATTTGTGCGCGATACGCTTTCGCATCGATGGCGTGCTGCATCAGGTGTATCAGGTACCGCCTATCGTCATGATCGCGATGACTGCGCGCATCAAATTGCTGGGCCGCATGGACGTGATTGAAAAGCGCCGCCCGCAGGATGGCCGCATCAAAACCCGCACCAATGACGGACAGGAGATTGAGTTGCGTCTGGCCACGATGCCGACCGCCTTTGGCGAAAAACTGGTGATGCGGATTTTCGATCCCGACGTCGTCGTCAAGTCCTTGCCTGAACTGGGCTTTCCGCCTGACGATGCAGCGCGCTGGGACAGCCTGACCACACGCCCGCACGGCATCATCCTGGTGACCGGACCGACCGGCTCCGGCAAAACCACCACGCTGTACACCACGCTCAAGGCGCTCGCCACCAGTGAAGTGAATGTCTGCACCGTCGAAGATCCGATAGAAATGGTGGAGGGATCGTTCAATCAAATGCAGGTGCAGCACGGCATCGATTTATCGTTCGCTGATGGCGTACGTTCACTGATGCGCCAAGACCCCGACATCATCATGATCGGCGAGATCCGCGATCTGGAAACTGCTGAGATGGCGATCCAGGCTGCACTGACCGGTCATCTGGTGTTATCCACATTGCATACCAACGACGCCCCCTCTGCCGTAATGCGCCTGCTGGAACTGGGGGTGCCTTACTACCTGCTGGAATCGACTCTGATCGGCATCATGGCGCAACGTTTGACGCGTACGCTGTGTACGCATTGCAAATCACCGGATGGCGAAATGCTCGACGATGTCTGGCTCAGCCTGAGCGAAGGTTGGGATATTCCCAAACCGCAAGTCATCTATAGACCGGTCGGCTGTCCGGAATGTCGTCAGACCGGTTATCGCGGACGTACCGGTTTGTATGAATTACTAAGCGTCACGCAAACCTTCTCCAAGATGATCAAGGCAGAAACCGATATCCATCAATTGAAACAGCAAAGTATTGCTGACGGCATGAAGCCTTTGCGTCTGGCTGGTGCGTTGAAAATCATCGAAGGCGTAACAACTGCAGAAGAAGTGTTGAAAGTGACGGCAGCGCTGACTTGATACCGGCGAATCAATCGTGACAGCATCAGAAAATCGCACGCAAATAATTCAGCGCCGATCAAATACATTAATATAGTGAGTGCGCTATACAATCAATCGCTAATACTTTCGTACGGAGAGCATCATGAGCAAAGCACAAGACAGTAAAAAAGCAGTAAAAAAAGAACCTTTGAAGAGCCCAAAGGAAAAGAAAGAAGCGAAGAAACTGAAAAAAGAAGAGTCGAAGCGTCAATAAAATTTCTTTCTTCAAAATAAAAAAGGAATCCCTATCGGATTCCTTTTTTATTTGCCATCACACTTCAAATCGGCGATAGCCTTTATTGCAGATTCAAATCCAGGCATCCTCATCAATTTTCCCGAGCGCCTTGAAAGCAGGTTTGCAAAACAGATAGCCTTGCATCAAATTAATGCCTGCTGATAGCAGAAAATCCCGCTCAGCCTTGGTTTCTATGCCTTCGGCCAACACTTCGACACCCAGCTTTTTGCAAATCAATACCACGCCTTCCATGATTGCCTGCTTCGCCTGGATGTGATCTATGTCGCGTACCAGATCCATATCGATTTTAATGATGTGCGGCTGATATTCGGCCAGCAGATTCAGCCCCGCATAACCCGCGCCGAAATCGTCGATTGCAGTACGAAAGCCCATGCGTCGATAAGCACTGAAGATATTCACCAGATGTTGCCGGTCCAGCACTTTTTCGCCTTCTGTCACTTCAAAAATAATATTCTCGGTTGGAAAATTGTATTTTCGGGCAGCCTCCAGCGTCGTGCGAATACAAGCCTCAGGCTGATAAACCGCATTCGGCAAAAAATTGATCGATAACAGCTCCTGCATCCCAAGTTCTGCAGCGGTTTTGACAGCTTTGACACGACAAGCTTGATCAAAAGCATATCTATTTTCGTCATTTACCTGAGCAAGTACCGAATAGGCAGATTCGCCGTTTGGTCCGCGAACCAGCGCCTCATGGGCAAAAACGACCCTTGTTGCAACATTCACAATCGGTTGATACGCAAATTCAAAATCGAAATTCAAGCCATCGGAATTTTTACATTGCTCACAAGCTGGAGCACGATCTTTTTTGTCATCTGCACCAACACTATTAATTGGAATCATGTTGCCTCGTTTTCCTGTCCACTTATTGAATGCATCAATCTGCTAACGTCATTTAATCACAAGCATAGGCTACAGCAAATACACAAAAAAAAAGAACCCATCAAATGGGCTCTTTTTGGTGAACGACGAATAACTGACATTGAATATGCGCACTGCATCTTCAACGTCGATGCGGCGGGTAGCCGCATCGACCATTCTACTTATGCAGTTACCTTGTGGTTGCCACCAACCTCAGGCAAATCGCACGCTGCCATGTGGTGGTTTTTACGCATACGGATGTTGAACAGTTCAACGACCAGCGAGAATGCCATTGCACCGTAGATGTAGCCTTTAGGGATATGGATCTCGAAGCTCTCGCAAACCAGAACCGCGCCGACGATGACCAGGAAGCAAAGCGCCAACATCTTGATGCTTGGAAATTCCGTTACGAAATCGCCAATTGCCTTAGCAGCAAACATCATCACGCCGACTGCAATCACGATCGCAACGATCATGATCTCGACTTCTTTGACCATACCGACTGCGGTAATGACCGAATCCAGCGAGAACACGATATCGATGACCGCAATCTGCGCCATGATCATGGCGAAGCTTGCTTTCTTGACTGGACTACCGTCTGCTTCTTCCTCATGCGGGACACCCATCAGTTCCTTGATTTCGGACGCTGCCTTATACAGCAAGAACGCACCACCGAAGAACAAGATCAGATCACGACCCGAGAAGCCCATCGTACCAATGTTAAAAATCGGATCAACCAAACTCATCATCCAGGACAAGCTCAGCAGCAGCAGGATACGTGTACCCATCGCCAGGCCGAGACCGATCATACGGCCTACTTGGCGTTGATGCGGTGGCAAACGATCAACCAGAACCGAAATGAAAATGATGTTATCAATACCCAGAACGATTTCCAGCATTGCCAGTGTTGCCAATGCTATCCATGCTTCCGGCGTTGTAAATACTTGTAGGAATTCCATGTTTATCTCAAATAGTTGGTTAATGGCCGGTGAGTGTCACCGTGCCAAATTGCATAGAGTTTGATCGTCGTCTCCCTACGTTCAAATCAAATACGCGGCTTGTATATTTATTACTGACAATCTCGATGATTTTCAAATTAATTGAAAGGCTCCGAAACAGCCGATTTTATTGCATGAAAAGGTTTTTATTCAAAGAACCAGCTAACGATGCTACATGTCAGTCCCCTTTAGATTCCGTAAAACAACCATTTCTGGCAGTGGCGAGACTTTAACGAAATTTTAACTACGTGAAAAATCGAATTTAGCGTGACTAATGTAAGTAAAAACCGAACAATAATATTCTTATTTGTAGAAAAACTGATGAAAAAGAAAAGCCCCTGAAAATTCAATCAGCAGCCTGTAGTAAGGCATACAGAGGGAAATTCAAGAGTTCGATCAGATTTTAGCGGAATGAGGCAACGAGATGGCGAAAAATCCGCGGCTGGGGCAACGCAGTCATTTCCCGAAGTATTTTGGAATGTTGCGAGCAGATTACATCAGAATCTCTTAACGAATTCTTGATGTTTATTATTTTAAAGACAATTTACCAATTTTTTGCAGCGCATCAGCCACGGTCGGGTGCTGCAGCCTGACGCCCAGTTCGGCCTTGATCCTCTGATTATCAAGGCGACGGGACTCGGACATGAAAGACAGCATCACTGGCGAAACCTCGTGCTGCAATTGTTCACGCGGCAAGCGAGGCGGACGCGGCAAGTCGAATGCATCCGCCACCGCATCAAAGTAAGCGCCCATCTTCATATCGGAATCATCGACTGCGTGATAGATGCGTCCGGACTGCGCGTGGAATAAGGTAGCCACGATGATGCGCGCCAGATCGTCGGCATGGACGTGATTAGTATAGACATCCTCTTCTGCGAGCAAGGCTGGCAAACCCTTGTTCAAACGCTCAAGCGGCAAGCGATTGGCAGCGTAAATACCCGGCACGCGCAATATGCCCAGGCGCGATTGCGAACGCTTGGCCCATTTGCGCAATACCTGTTCGGCATCGACACGTCGCGTCGCACGCGGATTATGCGGACGCACGGTACGTGTCTCATTGATCAGCTCGCCGCAGCAATCGCCATACACGCCAGAGGTGCTGACATAAACCAGAGTCGCGTGGTCGGGTAAAATGGCGGTCAGATTGCGAGTGCGTCTATCGATGCTGCCATTTGCTTGTGGCGGTGCAAGGTGAATGATGTTTGTTGTCAGGCGAGCGAGGCGCGCCAGCGTGGCCGGTTCATCCAGATTGGCAATGATAGGGATTGCACCGGCAGCACGCAAGGCATCCTGTTTGCCGGTTTGCGTTGTCACAGCAAAAACGCGAAAGCGTTCACGCAATAGTGGCAACAAGCGCATGCCTACATCGCCACAACCCAGAATCAGCAGACGCGGTTTGCCGATACGTGCTGCAGCGAATCTGTCGGAGAAGTTTTTGTTTTCAGTTTTAATTTCCATTATCAGGATTGTATGACGTTCCAAGTAACTGTTCAGCCGAGTGGTCGGCAATTTAGCTGTGCTGAGGATGAAACGATTTTAAATGCGGCGATCCGCGCGAATGTCGGCTTGCCTTATGGCTGTAAAAACGGCGCCTGCAGTAGCTGCAAAGGCAAGGTCTTGTCCGGCGACGTCACACATGGCGCACATCAGGAGCGTGCACTAAGCGCAGCCGATGAGCAAAACGGATTTGCCTTGTTCTGTTGCGCAAAGCCGCACAGCGATGTCGTGATCGAAGCCCGCGAAGTGTTAGGCGTAGGCGAATTCCCGATCAAAAAACTACCTTCACGCGTCGCCAAGCTAGACAAAGTCGCGCACGACGTGATGACCATCACCCTGCAATTGCCCGCCAGCGAAAAGCTGCAATATCGCGCTGGCCAATACATCGAATTTATTTTGAAAGATGGCAAGCGCCGCAGCTACAGCCTGGCCAACGCGCCACATCTGAGCGAGCAAGTCAGCTTGCATGTGCGTCACATGCCTGGCGGCCTGTTTACCGATCACGTATTCAATACGATGAAGGAAAAAGACATCCTGCGCTTCGAAGGACCGCAGGGAACCTTCTTCCTGCGCGAAGACTCGGATAAACCGATGGTGTTGCTGGCCTCGGGCACCGGCTTCGCACCGATCAAGGCGATCGTCGAGCAAGCGGTGCATATCAAGAGCAAGCGCCCTATCGTTTTGTATTGGGGCGGTCGCCGTCCACGCGATTTGTATATGCATGCGCTGTGTGAAGAATGGGCGCGCACGCTTCCGAACTTTAGTTACGTTCCGGTTGTGTCAGACCCGACACCGGAAGACAACTGGGAGGGCCGCGTCGGCTTTGTTCATCATGCCGTCATGCAGGACCTGCAAGATCTATCTAATTATCAGGTGTATGCCTGCGGTGCACCGGCAATGGTCGAAGCGGCGAAGACAGATTTCAGCACCGCCTGCGGTTTGCCGGCCGACGAGTTTTATGCCGATGCATTCACATCGGAGCTGGATCTGACTGCAGCGAAGCTCGCATAAGATTCAGCATAGTTTTATCGCAAGCAGCGTGGCGAAAAACGTTTTGACGCGCTGCGCAAAACGTCATAATATTCTTCACATGAATATGACTGCCGCACTCTTGCGACGCCGTACCCTGCTGCCCCAGCCGGGATTGCCGTGCGTGTAAGCGTGTAGTGTTTCATTCTCGCTCAACTAGCCACAGGCACATCCTGTGGCTTTTTTTTTAGTATTTCTTGCACCGTAACTCTTTTACATTATTTGCATTCAGGAGTAGTCGAAATGGAATTCAGCCAGTACCCCGTCAACGCCCTGCTCAATATCACTACCCGTCCGGAGCTGGTTTTCACCGAAGGCGACGGTATGTGGCTGACCGACCATAATGGAAAACGCTATCTCGACTACCTGCAAGGCTGGGCCGTCAACTGCCTCGGCCATTCGCCGCAATGCATACAAGATGCGCTGGCAGCGCAGTCGAAAAAACTGATCAATCCATCGCCGGCGTTTTACAACGAACCGTCGATCGCACTCGCCGCAGTATTGACCGCAAACTCCTGCTTCGATCGCGTCTTCTTCGCAAACAGCGGCGCAGAAGCCAATGAAAGCGCATTCAAGCTCGCGCGCAAATGGGGCAAGCTCAACAAGAACGCCGCCGGTGAAAACCGCTACGAAATCATCACCTTCGACCACAGCTTCCATGGCCGCACCATCGCCGCCATGTCGGCCAGCGGCAAGGCCGGCTGGGATACGATTTATGCACCGCAAGTACCTGGTTTCTTCAAGGCCACACTCAACGACCTCGACAGCGTCAAGCAACTGATCACCGACAAGACGGTCGCCGTCATGCTGGAGCCGGTGCAAGGCGAAGGCGGCGTGATCCCGGCTTCGCGCGAATTCATGCAAGGCCTGCGCGCGCTGACCAAGGAACGCGGCATCCTGCTGATCGTCGACGAAGTACAAACCGGCATGGGCCGCACCGGCGAATTATTCGCCTATCAATTGTCGGGCGTAACACCAGACATCATGACGCTGGGCAAAGGCATAGGCGGCGGCGTGCCGCTGGCAGCGATGCTGTGCCGCGAAGAAGTGGCCTGCTTCGAACCGGGCGATCAGGGTGGCACCTACAACGGCAACCCCTTGATGACGGCTGTTGGGCTGGCCGTTGCCAATGCCTTACTGGCACCAGGCTTCCTGCAGTCGGTCAAAGACAAAGGCGAGTATCTGAGCACAGCCTTGTTGAAACTGACTGAGCAACACGGACTGGCAGGCGAACGCGGCGACGGTTTGCTGCGCGCGTTGAAACTCGGTTCGGATATCGGCCCGCAGATCGTCGAGAAAGCACGCGACATGGGACCAGTCGGCTTGCTGCTGAACTCGCCACGCCCTGACCTGCTGCGCTTCATGCCTGCCTTGAATGTGACGCATGAAGAGATCGATCAAATGATTTCCATGTTGTCGGATGTGCTGACGCAATTGAAGAAATGATTGGAACTCAAAGGTTGAAGAAGCAGGCGGAAACACTGATCCGCAACTGATCTAAAGCTGATCCAAAATGCCAGATTGAACGCGGGCTTGAGGAGTTGAAGAAATTGACGATGATGCGATTGAAATCCAAGGCAAGTAGCGTGCAAGGCATTGTTCTCGCACTGCTTGCCGCATCGGTACTCGCCGCCTGCGGCACATCAAGTCCAGTGAAACGACAAGGTGCTGCGCGCGCAATTTTGTATGAGCCGCAACCTGTCAGTGAAAAAGGCAATGAAGTCGCGCTGTACGCGATGGGCATGATAGACACCGGTTACCAGTTCGGCGGCAAGAACCCGGAAGCCGGTCTTGATTGCAGCGGCATGGTGTCGTATATCTACAAACAGGCACTGGATCGCAGAATCACTGGCAGCGCGGCCCATATGGCGCGCATGGGACGAGAAATCAGACCCGAGACATTGCGTCCCGGCGATCTGGTTTTCTTCAACACACTGAACCGTCCGTTCTCCCACGTAGGCGTGTACATCGGCGATGGGCGCTTTATCCATGCACCATCGAGCAAAGGAAGAGTACGCATAGAGCGCATGGACAATCTTTACTTCGCGCCGAGATTTGAAATGGCTCGTACCTACTTCGACTGATCCTAATCAGTCGTGGCACAAAAAAGGTGCGGCGTTTTTTGCTGTGTGTTAACGAGCGATTTTACGCTCTACGTCGACAACTACCCCTGCCTTCAGGGTCAAGATAGTCAGCGTCTGAGGATCTTGCGTGTGTGGAAAGTAAGTCCACGACTTCTCTTCAGGTTGACCTCTAACGCTCTTGATGAACGTTTCATGGTCCGGCTTCCCGATTCGAAAGACCACTTCACCCTCTGGCATTCCCTTGCCAATGAAACCTCGCTCTCTGGCATCAGCAGCCAATCCTGAAACACTGGCGAAAGCGAGTAAATTAATGACGATGACATTACGAAGTTTCATAAACCGCATCCTTTCCTTCTTGCCATCAATCGGGCTAGCGATTAATTTGGCCAACGTAAAAATACAAAGATAGATTTATCTTAAATCACAATCGGCCAAACTAAAGAAAAGATTCCAATGGTGCATATTATGGATAATTTATACTTCTCATCTAGGTTTGAGATATGGCCTGTCCCTGACTTGAAAGACACCAAGATAAGGTGTTTTAATCAATCAGGAGGAAATAAATGGCAAATCGTAGACAGTTCAGCAAGGAG